>Ga0308018_10001422_pt1 | contig 11170 bp, 8 predicted proteins | sample Neamet282_FD_203130 | JGI IMG/M metagenome (GOLD analysis project Ga0308018, IMG submission 203130) | Marine microbial communities from water near the shore, Antarctic Ocean - #282 | ecosystem: Environmental > Aquatic > Marine > Unclassified | place: Southern Ocean | collected 2014-10-01
ATTTATTTCAACTTCACTTAAACATTCTTTAATACTGTTGGTGTAACCGAGGTGAACCATTATTTTATCAGTCACAATTAGTGGCCGATGTAAGTCCATACCTTTTAGTATGTTGCCGATTTCTTTACTGGCGCCACCGCCTACTTGCAACACCTGCGGCAGAATTATTTTTACTGACATGGTTACTCCGATAATATTTATTTTTTGAAGTCATAAGTGACTTATTTGGTCATCTTATGGCTTTTTTCAATCTCGATAGCTTGTGATGTCTTAATTTATCAAAGGCGTTACTGTAATCTAAAAATGATACGAATCATATTGTTTTTAGTTAATTTGGCTTAATAAATTCTGATTATCCTTCCTTTTTTACGGGACTTGTTTGCGCGCCATAAGAAAAATTATGCCTTTGCATAAATTCAGTAATGGCGGGGCCTACGAAGCATTTTTTTGTTCCCAGTGATAAAAAAAATGATGCCTTAGGGGCGTTATTTGTTGCTGGCGTCCGATGTTCTTGGTTCTTAAAATCGCGCCCATTGAATAGGGCACTAAATAGCCTGTAAACAGACACCTGAATGTAAATCTTCGGTATGAATGATTTTGCTGCAATAGGAAGAAAATATGAGTAATGAAGTGCGACTGCCACTCGATGGCGTCACCGTGGTGGACTTCGGTCAGCAGATAGCAGGACCAGCTGTCGCCATGATTATGGCTGACTTGGGAGCTACGGTTGTACACGTTGACCCGCCTACTGGACCGCAGTGGAAGCACCAGGCAAATGCAATCTTAAATCGCAACAAACAGTGTCTGACTATTGATTTGAAAAGCTCGATGGGACAAAAACAGGCGATGGAATTGATCGCTAAGGCTGATGTGGTCATTGAGTCTTTTCGTCCTGGTGTAATGCAAAAGCTGGGTATTGATTTTCAAGCCGTTCGTCTGGCACGTCCAGAACTTATTACGTTGTCGATCCCTGGGTTTGCCAGTAATGATGAGCTGCGCAGTGATTGGAAAGCCACAGAAGCGGTAGTGGCGGCCACCGCTGGAGCCTTCACGGACATGGGTTTTAATCGAGTACTTATGGGTCTAAACCCATGCTTTTCACCATTGCCTTTGGCTTCGTCTTACACGACAACCTTGGCTGCAAGCTCCGTTGTGTTGGCCTTAGGTGCTAGAGAAAGATCTGGGTTTGGCGACCATATTGAGGTGCCCGTGATTGCATCGATGATGGAAGGTTTGTCTTATAACTCGTATCAGATTGAAGGGCTGCCCGAGCGCTATAAAACCATGCGTGAAAAAGAAATTGAGTATCGACGGGCTAACAATATAGCCTTTGATTTGAGCTACGACCAACTGCAGGAGTACCTGGATCCCTTTTACCGAACTTACGAGTGTGCCGATGGCCGAATGTTCTATGTGGTTTGTCCATCCCATCGAAAGCATGCCCGACGCTGTTTAGACGCTATGGGTCTTTATGAAGAATTGTTAGCAGAGGGTTTGCCCGATGTTGGCAACCTGCACTTACCTGTTAGCGAATGGGATGCTGAGACCGCGATTGGTGTTTATCCTCTCCCTAAGAAATGGGCTGACATTATCTCGACGAAGATGAAGCTGATCTTTTTGACTAAAACATCAAGTGAATGGGGCGCCATCTTTGGTGAACAGCAGATCCCGGGAGCGCCTCATAGAACGACTAAAGAATGGGTTAATAGTAAGCACTGTAATGAAGCCGGTATTATTGTAGAGGTTGATGACGCAGAGTTTGGCCTAATGAAACAACCAGGACCGATAGCGTGGTTAGATGAGTCAGCTAGCCAAATGTTAGCCCCAAGACCGCGACAGTTTGTCGATTTTGAAACAGCGTTTGCTACATTGTCTTGTGCTTACAGGCCCAGATTAGTCCCAACGGAGCAGGTGATACACGAGCAGTCGGGTTGGTTAGATGGTTTGCGTATATTAGACTTGACTAATGTCATTGCCGGCCCTCATTCAACCGCATTTTTAGGACGCTTTGGGGCACAGATTACCAAGCTAGAGCCAGTTGATCCGATGTATGATCCGCTCATAGGCACATTTTTTACCTTTCAGTCAGACATGGGTAAGCGCAGTGCTCTAGTGGATATTAATTCTAAAGACGGACGTGAGGCTTTTAAGCGTTTAGTGCGTTCGGTGGACTTGGTTGTCATTAATGCTCCCGATCGCCAAATGAAATCGCTTGGGCTCGATCACGATACCTTGCAGGGGATTAACCCCGGGGTATTGTTCTGTCGTCTTGATTGTCTGGGAGGTCCGTCGCTAGGCCATAAAAGCAATTACATTGGCTATGACGATATTGTGCAGGCCAACAGTGGGATTATGAGTCGCTTTGGTGGTCGTGAGACTCCCGAAGAGCATGCTCATCTTGGTACGCTAGATGTGAACTGTGGTTTTGCTGGTGGCCTAGGTATGGCATTGGCGATTTATCATAAGGCGAGAACCGGCGAGGCGAGTCGCGCTCGTACCTCATTGGCGGCGGTAACTAATTTGGCTCAGTTGCCATTTTGTTTTGATTACGCAGGTCTTGAAGAATTCAATGAGCCTTCAGGCCGTGAAGCCATGGGCAATAATGCGTTGTCGCACTTTTATGCTACCGCAGATGATTGGATCTTTCTTGATGCTAGCGTTGGAGATCTGTGTAGTTTAGATAAGATAACAGGCCTACAGGGGATCAATGATACTGCTGATATTCAGGTCTTTCTCACGGTTGCTTTCCAGCAATCGTCTTCTGCAAACTGGATACAAAAACTACATGCTGCCGACGTCGCAGCAGCAGTGCCTCATTCAATTGAGACTCTTAGAGAACAGTACAGTCGCACGGCTGATGGTAAGGTTGGTATAGACCGTGGAAGTTTTGCCTTTTCAATCTATCCTGACCATCCTAGTGGCCACTGTGTTACTCAAATTGACCACTATGCTATTCGACCCACTGTGTCCCGTATTTACTCAGTTAGTCCTGCCGAGGCTCATGGTCATTCAACCCGCGAGGTACTTGCTGGGGTGGGGTATAGCGAGCAACAAATAGATTCAATGCTGGAGAGTGGCGTGGCGGCTCTAGGTTGGGGTTTAACGTATTTGCCTGGGGATAACCTGGGTGAACCAATGCCGCAGTTAGACGGGTTGGTCCGCACAGTTGATACAACAGGTATAGGTTGGGTCGATATGGAGCCTGCCGATGACGATATCTTCATCACATAGGGCACAGCGGCCGTAGTCTCCTGATGCTATGCGCTCTAGCGCGGAGGGTATCCGCGCTAGCTTTTGTTTACGGCGGCGCGATGCCTCTTTGGCCATTTCGACACCTTGCATAGCATCCATGCGAGAAAGACGCCCAACCATAGATTGATCTAATTGCACAGGCTTAGTCGCGTCGCTGGAGATACGTTCTAGCTCAGTTAACTCGGTCATCAGAGCAAGAAGGGCATGACGAAAAGTTTCACTATCTAAATTATCCACTACTTAAATGGCCGGCATTTGGGTGATTGAGTAAGCCTGTTGGTTCAGCCAAGATGCTATATGAGTCATTTTAGGCACAATCTCTTCATCGCAGATAGAGCGGCATATGCTGGCAATCTGTTCAGGCCAATCGCCTAATTCATCCTGACGGCAGACTAACGTCAAATGTCGAGCATTGGCACCTTTGGCCAGTGGCATCACATTAATACCTTGCAGTAACTCTGGGTAAGGCACCAGGCAAAGCCCTGTGGCAAACCCCCACCCTTGGCCAGATTGGACAAAACGTAAAAGTGTCTGGGTGCTATCTAGTTCACAATTGACATTAAGGTCGATATTTAGACGCCTGGCAATTAGATCACTAAGTGCGCCAAGACGAGACTGACGGTTGTAATGCACAAAGGGCAGGTTGTCCGCGAGCCACTTGCAGCTAACCTTACCTGACTGGGCAAACTGCTCCGGCACAATCATTACAAAGGGATCTCTAAGGATGGGGTAGCGTTGTAATTCTGGATGTTCATCAATGGGGTCGCTGGTGATCAGCATGTCAAGATCACGATTTAATAAAGCCTGAGTTAGAGGCGATACCAAACCGGTTCGCAGAGCTAGCTTGGAGGTAAAAGGCTTCACTTTTTGCATAAACTTAAGGCCAGCAACATCACAAAAAGAATCGACCATACCAACGCTTAACGGCAGGCTTCCCCCTTTAGATACCTTGTGCATATCGACCAGCATGCGCCGGGTATCATTGATTATGCTTTCGGCATAGCCCTTTAACACTTGGCCGCTTGGGGTTAGCTTTATGGGTCTGGAACGAGTGACTACAAGCTGAGATTCGGCCTGTAGCTCTAACTGCTTTATCGTTTGGGATACAGCCGATTGGGTGATACCTAATCTTTCTGCGGCTTGAGTTAAGCTTTCGGCTTCAGCGACAGCGGAAAAGACACGCAGTGCGCTTATTTCAATATTTTTGTTATTTTTCATGAGGCTAGTGTAGCCTAAATCCTGGGTTAAAAACTAAGCGCAATACATTGTTCAATGTTACCAAATACTTGGATGTTAGGCGGAGACTAAGGCTTCTAGTGCACTAATGCCAACTGGACTACCGGCATACTCTTGCATTGCATCAAGTAGACAATCCCAGAGAAACTCTGCGGCGCTTATATCGCACAGAATGTAATAACTGAGTATTTGGCCTAGATCTTGGCGAATAACCACTGCGTTGGTCTTGGCAACTGATGTCTGCGCTATATCGCCCAGTGCAAATTTATGGGGGCGTAAATCTACGCCACAAACTTTTGAGAACATCTCAGCAGCCTGGTTACCGGTCACTGCGAGCCAGCAATGGCTGTCACCTCGAGGTAGCAAGTACGTCTGAGTGTCATTTTCTAAATGATCGTTAGTGGATTGTTCTCCAAGGGCAGTCACTTGATGGCTTTTAGCCAAAATATCACTGAGAATCAGTAATTCTTGGTCAGATAAGGTAGCCACTAGACAGCCGTCGGGTTGAACGATAGACCTGTTGACGCTATCGGGTATTTTTATGCCTTGATTCTCTGCCCAACTACGCGCCCCTGCGCCTTTAAAGCCAGTCCTTGGCAGTGTTGATAGATCGCATATAGCCATGGAGCGTGCTTGGTCTAGCTCTGTGTGTTGGTCATTGCCATTGTCGTAGTGGCTAACAACGAAATCGTAACCGGTGTTTTTAAACACAGCCTTATTGTTGATATGGCGACGATATAGCTGACTGCGCCGCATACCTGTAGTAGGGTCTAGACTTGCCATAGCTATAGCTCCTGCCGCAAATTTTCGGGGTCGTAGAAGGGCAGTTCTACGACCTTAGCTAACACTCTCACACCGCCCGTTGATTTTATTTCTATCATAGTTCCAACAGTAGTTTTTTCGGGTGGCACATAGGCTAAGCCTATGGCTTTACCTAGGGTGGGAGAAAAGTTACAGGAGGTTACCCGTCCTGTCATCCTTTGGTCTTCGACAACTAGATGGCTTTCTCGGGGTAGTGGTGCCTTGGTGTCATCGATGACAAAACCGACTAAGCCGCGCAAGCCAGGTTTTTTCTCTAATTCAGCAATGGTTCGCCCGCCAACGAAGAACGGTTTATTTTGGGATACTGCCCAGCCCATCTGAACTTCATTGGGATTTGACATTGCATCGGTATCTTGGCCGATAATAATATGGCCTTTTTCCAGTCGTAGTATCCTCTGGGCTTCTATGCCGAAGGGTTGAATGTGATAATCGTTGCCTGCAACCATTAATGCGTCCCAGAGCGCTTCGCCATATTGCTGAGGGACATGGATTTCATAGCCTAGCTCGCCAACAAAACCGACTCTAATTAGTCTTGCAGGAATGTCCCCGATATTGCCCACGCGGACGCCCATATAGGGAAAGGCCTCTGAGGATAAATCAACACCAGAGCAGACTTTTTGCAGCACTGCGCGAGCATTAGGTCCGGCAATATTAACACCACAATAAGCTGAGGTGACGTTAGCAAGATCAACGTCTAACCGCCATTGAGCGTTCCATTTGAGCATGTTCTGATAGACTCGGTCGACCCCGCCGGTGGTCGCGGTCACGTAATAATGGTTGTTGCCAAAGCGGCAGGCCACACCGTCGTCAATGACCACACCTGCTTCATTAGTGAGCAGAGCATAACGGGCCTTGCCGACGGGTTGTTTGAGGAATCCAAAGGTATAGAATCGATTTAAAAACTCACTGGCATCTGCCCCGCGGACTTCTATGCCACCCAGTGTAGAGACATCGACTAGGCCAACGTTGTTGCGAACATTGCTAACTTCTGCGTCTATACAGGCGGTTGAATCCTTACCTTTAGAGCGGTAAAAGGCGGGACGATACCAAGCACCTGCTTGGAGCATTTCGGCGCCGGCTTCGATATGCCTGTAATGCATATTACTGCGCCGGGCAGGATAAAAACTGCGCCCGGCACTATGACCTAACTGCTCAGCGGAAAAAGGGGGTCGCGCGGTGGTAACACCTGTTTCCGCCACAGTGCGATTAGTCGCTGCGGCCACTAATCGAGCAGCGGCAAGTGCTGAATGACGACCCTGCGAGGGACCCATACCGCAGGTCGAATAGCGCTTGACCAGCTGAATATGTTCATAGCCATCAGCCGTTGCGTTAATAATGTCGGCGATGGTTAGATCTTCGTCGAAATCGATAAATTCTTTACCCTTTGGGTGGGCAAATATAGGCCAAGGATGATTTGGACTAACAGTATCTTCAGTCACCCTATCAGCCACCTGGACCTGAGTAAGTCCTAGCGCATTAGTGGCTATGGTGGCGGCCCTTTTGGCTTCCATTAGAACGGCATCAAGTGACCATAAGCTATTCACTGAACCGGCTAATTGGAGTGATTCGGGACAGTTGCGTAGGCTAAACATAGCTGACTGATCGTCGTAGGTAAGCTGTCCGCCGGCCTGACAGGCAAGTTGGTAGGTGGGAGTGTATCCCACTGACATACACAGTAGATCACAGGTAATTGTCTCACCTTGCTCGGCACAGATACCTTGGCTGACGATTTTGCGTATATCCACCGAGCTAACCCGATTGGCGCCCTTATGTTTAGCGGCATAGACGGTTGTCCCGGTTTCAACCCTAATGCCTCTATCGACCGCGGCCTTTGCGATATCGTCATAATTTGGGTCTTCGCGTAGGTCGACGATAGCGTTAATCTTAACACCAGCATCATCAAGATCTAGGGCCGTACCATAGCCATCATTATTGCCGGTGACAATCACTGCTTGGGATCCTGGACGTACACCGTAAAGGTGGACTAGTCGCTGTGCGGCACTGCTCATCATGATGCCAGGCAGATCATTATTATGAAAAATAGCCGGTTGCTCTAAAGAGCCAGTACACATAATAGTTTGCTTGGCACGAACCTTATACAGTCGCTTCTTTGTGATAATGGGCAACCAGTTGTCGGCAAACCAGCCATTACAAACAGCGTTAGTCATTACTGAGATATTTGGCTTATCGTTAATGGCATTAAGTAATTTATCAAGCTGATTTTTACCGCGAGCGCCTTCGACATCAAAGCGACTGTAATTGAGGGAGCCTCCGAGGCTTTGGTTCTCGTCGACTAATAGAACCTCACAACTAGGTACTGCAGACTCTAACGCGGCTTGCATACCCGCAGGACCGCCGCCAATAACAACCACATCAAAAAATTTATATTGTTTGTCGTAATAATCTGGCACTAATTGCTGGTTAATAACACCAAGTCCAGCTTTTTTACGAATCAATGGAGCCCATTTCTCCCAAATACCGCGAGGTTTAAAGAATGCTTTGTAATAAAACCCTACTGGCAAAAATCGTGAAAAAAGGCCAAGCCATTGACCTCGGTCTTTCTCTAGGGTCCCAGAATAGTTTTGACCAGTGACCTTTAGTCCGTCACTGATAAGCTCTCGATCGGCCAATGCATTTGGGTTAGATGGCAGTTGTACCATCGTATTAGCATCTTGCCCCGCCATGGTTAAGACGCCCCTAGGGCGGTGATACTTAAATGAGCGACTGAGCAATGTTTGGTTGTTTGCGGTTAACGCACTAGCAACACTGTCGCCGTGAAAACCCTGATAGGCCTTTGATTCAAATTCAAATTGAACCATCTTTTCTCGATTAATCAATGAGCCATAGGGTGGAGGTAGTCGATTCTTCATGATCGGCTCTCCGGATTAATAGTGCTAAAGTCGACTCTTTGAGTGTAGATTTCTTCTGCTTTAAAGGTACGAATGATTTCGTCGGTGATGGTGTTACGCTCGGCGAGGAACCAAAATGAGCTTGCAGTATGACACCACCACTCAGTAACCACGCCCGCAGCATTGTCATGAAAGAAGACATGCTCTGCCCAATCTCGCGCTGACGTCGTTAGATGATTCGGTGTTGCGTGATATTCGCCACCATAAGTGAATTCACTGATGTTGCGAGAGCCATTGAGCGGGCATGTTAGTAGTTTCAACGACCTTCCCCTAGTGGCTCGCGGCGGTAGCGCCGGCTTCATTAATTTGTTCAAAGCGATAAAATCGCTCGAGCTCAAAGGGCTTAATAATGTCAGGGACTTTTTTGGTTGCTACCAGTTCGGCCATAGTGACACCGCAAATTGGCGTAGCTTTGAATCCCCAAGTACCCCAACCGGCATCCAAATAATAATTTTCTACAGGGCTTAAACCCATAATCGGGCTGTAATCTGGTGTCATGTCAGTGGTGCCAGCCCATTGGCGTAACAGTCTTGCTTGGGCTAAAAATGGAAATAGTTCCATTGCTGCAGCTGATAGAGTCTCGCGCTGGTCTAAAGTGGCTCTAGTGTTGTAGAGGGGGTAAGGATCTGAACCGCCACCAACAACAAATTCTCCGCGAGATGTCTGGTGCACATAAACGTGTACCTGTGGAGAGCTGACATGAGGGGTCAGTATCGGTTTGTAGGGCTGAGTGACCATCGCCTGTAGGGGATAACAATGGATGGGGAGGGGAATGCCAGCTTTTTTAGCGACTATTGAACTAGCCCCAGCGACAGCTTGAACAACACAGCCGCACTGGACTCTACCTCGATTCGTTTTTACCGCAGTAACCCGACCGCTGGTAATGTCGATATCTTCTACTTCCGTTAGTTGGTGTAATTCGACACCCCGATCACATGCGCCTTTAGCGTAACCCCATGCGACAGCATCATGACGAGCGGTAGCGCCGTCGGCATGCCAAAGCCCAGCTAAAATAGGGAATCGACTGTCTTCTGACATATTAAGGTTAGGCACTAATTCAGCGATTGTTTGGCGATCGACCAGCTCTGAACGAACGCCCATATGTTGGTTTACCTCAGCCCGCCAGCGAAAACTACGAATAGTGGCATCACTGTGGGCCAGCGTCAGCTGACCGCGATTTTCCATCATTACGTTGTAGTTAAATTCGTTACTGAGGTTGTTAAAGAGTTTCACTGATTCGCTGTAAAACTTAACGCCTGCCTCGGTTAAATAGTTAGAGCGAATGACGGCAGTGTTTCGCGCGGTGTTTCCGCCGCCAAGGTAGCCTTTTTCGAGGATAGCAACGTTGGTAATACCGTGATATTTGGCGAGGTTATAGGCAATGGCAGCACCGTGACCGCCTCCACCAATAATCACAACGTCATAATGCCTTTTAAGGTCTTTAGATGGCGTAAAGTGGTGTTTCGCAGGGTAGTTCCTGCTCAATCCATATTTTAAAAGGCCAAAAGGCATAGGCTGATCTCTTTAGGTGAAAAGGTTAACTGCCGGACTCATTTTAAATGATTTTTGGTACACGCATCATGCATGGGCGCACACGAAATCGTCAAGACTGTAACTCTAGAATAAGTAACATTACTACGCATATCCGGAACTACTAATGATGAGTGTTGCGGTTGATTACGATTTTTTAGCCAACGCCCTATGCTACAATTTCTCTTTGGCTAGTCAGCTTATAGTCTTATTTAAAGCGTGATACCGACTGTCTTTAGTAGGGTATAAGCGCTTGAATTGTGGTCTGATCTTGTTTTATATTTACCTATTACTAAAAGGCGCTTGGAATGATTCTTGATACTGAAATGGGCAAGCAAGTCACGCAACTAATTGGTGAGAGAAGGTCGCACCCGCGTCTTGAAGAGCCGGCTCCAGCGTTTGAGGTTTTAGATTCTATATTTTCAGCAGCGTTGCGGGCGCCAGATCACATGCATCTGAGGCCCTGGCGGTTTTTGACTATATCAGGGGACGATCGCAAGCAGCTTGGAGAGCTTTTTGTGGATCACTGCAAAGATAGCAACCCAAGTGCTGAGCTAAAGGAGATCGATGGTGCCTACGCAAAGGCCTTTCGGGCGCCTCTCATCGTTGTGGGTATTGCGTGTTATAAAAGCCACCCTAAGGTCCCAGATCTAGAGCAGGCTATCGCGACAGGCGGCGTAATAAATAATATTGGCTTGGCAGCTTACGCCCATGGATTTGGTTCAGTTTGGCGCACCGGCCCTTACGCTGTTTCTCAGATTATTAAGCAAGGGTTGGGCATTATTGAAAATGAAGAGATAATAGGATTTTTATATTTGGGTACGCCCACTAACCGAGATAGACATATTAGGCCTTTAATTGCGGACGATTTCTTTAACGCTTGGCCGAATGACGGTTAATTGATAGGTAAACTTAGATGACTTATAAATTTACTTTGGTATTTGTTTTTACTGCGTTGATACTGAGCAGTTGTGCAAACTACAAGCCCACAAAGATAGATAACATTTGTCAAATATTTTGGGGCGAAACGGACTGGTACGAAGATGCTCGTGCATCACGAAACCGCTGGGGCACACCAATTACGGTGATGATGGCGATTATGAAGCAAGAATCTAGTTTTAGGGCCGATGTAAGACCTGATAGACCTAAGTTCTTATTTATTCCATTGCCAAGAAAGTCTTCTGCTTATGGTTACGCTCAGGCGCAAGACCCAGCTTGGGATGACTATAAGAAGGCGACGGGCAATCGAGGTCACGACCGAGACGATTTTAGTGATGCTATCAATTTTATTGGCTGGTATACCGATAAAAGTCACCGAAGACTGGGTATTTCTAAATCGGACCCTTTCCGTCAGTATCTTGCCTATCATGAGGGTTGGGGTGGCTATTCGCGTGGTAGTTTTAACAATAAACCACAGTTAT
>Ga0308018_10001424_pt1 | contig 11167 bp, 14 predicted proteins | sample Neamet282_FD_203130 | JGI IMG/M metagenome (GOLD analysis project Ga0308018, IMG submission 203130) | Marine microbial communities from water near the shore, Antarctic Ocean - #282 | ecosystem: Environmental > Aquatic > Marine > Unclassified | place: Southern Ocean | collected 2014-10-01
AAGTAGATTTGAAGTCTAGAGGTTAGTTTCCATCAGGTAATTTAGATTCAATTTACATAACACTCTGTACCAAATTATTGTCAATCAACAAATTACAGTGATCTTTAATGCTTCTAAAATAAAACAGAATTATTTTTTAATTAATGGTTCTCATGGCAGCACATTGCTTTTTTCCTTTACTCCAACATTTGCAAGAGCAAGAAACAGCTTTTCCAGTTTCTAAGTCTTTAACGACTTTATGAAAAACACCCTCTCTGATTTTTGATTCAATAGATATTGTTTCATATTTATCAGGATCTTGAACTGAATTTACCATATTAATCTAGTAGACACCATACTAAAAAAACTCACTGTATCAAGAATCCACATACCACAGAAGAAAAAACCATAAGTTTCAAAACATTTAACTTTGAAAAATTGAAAGGTGTTGTATGAATATAATTAAATGGACAGTTGTAGTAGTTGCAGGAATAATTAGTGCCACTGCAATTGGAATAACATTTCTTGTTACAAATTCAGTGAATACAGTTTTGACCCCCTAGGATTATTTTCAGTTTATTTCAAGATTCTTCTTCTAAAACTGCATTCATTTTTTGAATATGAAATTGAAAATGTTCTTGAATTATTTCCTGATCATCAAATTTATCTAATGCATTGAATATTGTATTCATTATTTTTTGAATTGATTGTAATCTTCGGCTTACAGTTGCATGAGAAATTGACTCTAATAATTCTTGATCTCTTAATTCAACCATAACAACCATGGCTCTATCAATTTCAGCCTGAACATGTTTAAACAAATCTTTTGCACGTCTAGTTAATTTGTAAGACCCTGACCGTGACCTCGACCTTGTCGCAGTTCTAAGATTATATTGTAATTTTTTAATTTCATCTAAAATTGTTTTTTTGTTAGTTTCAAATGTTTTTAAAATTAATTGAAAATCTTCATTAGTTTGGGACAATGTTTTTCCATGTTTATGGGTAGATTAATAATTTTTTGAAATAATTTACGGTCAAATTTAAGGAATTTACTTACGGAAAACATTTTGTTTGCATTGAAATTTGGTCAGAAGTTTGGACTCTTGGTAGAACGCCGGGAAAGGGATTCGAACCCCTGCACGCTTTCACGTAGCTGTTTTCGAGACAGCCGCCTTACCGCTTGGCTACCCCGGCATTTAACATTAAAAATCATCCATAATAAAACAAATGGGGTTAAAATTATATTTTTGAGTTAATATCAAAAAGTTCATTTTGAAATCTCTGCTTTATTTGGTTTTTAGTTTTATTCCAATCATCATCAGTAATAGTATCAGTAAAAATAGAATGAAATGCCGAGAAATCAGGTTGATCTAACACAGAAGTAATTATTTGTCGCTCTGCTTCAGATAAAGGAAAATAAGAAATAATTTTTAAAATAGATTTATCAGAATGAAATTTTATTTCAAAAATTTTATCCTCAATATTATCAGGGATGTCAAAAGGCTTCAAGATAATTATTGGAAAGTAAAGAGACATTAAATTAATTTCCACATATGAAGGAAAATAAAAAAGAACAGGCAAATTAGAACAAAAAATTAGATCGGTTTTAAAAGATAAAGACAAAATACCATAAAATAATCAAATAATCATGGGATTAAATCTAAAAGACTTAGTCGTAAGAGAGAAAACAACACTAGAAGCATTTTCAAATAAAATAGTCGCAATTGATGCATACAATGCAATTTATCAATTTTTAGCAAGCATAAGAGGTCCAGACGGATTACAGTTAACAGATGCTGAAGGAAGAATTACAAGTCATCTAAGTGGATTGCTGTATAGAAATGTTAATTTTTTATCGTTGGGAATAAAACCAGTTTATGTGTTTGATGGAAAACCTCCATCTCTTAAAACAGCAGAAATTGAACGTAGAAAACAAATTAAAAAAGATGCAACAATAAAATATGAAAAAGCAGTATCTGAAGGAAATATGGAAGATGCTAGAAAATATGCACAACAAACTACCAGTATGAGAGATGGAATGGTAAAAGAATCAAAAGAATTTTTAACATATTTTGGAATACCATATGTCGAAGCACCTTCAGAGGGAGAAGCAACGGCAGCACACTTAACAAATACAGGGCAAGCGTATGCATCTGCAAGTCAAGATTATGATTCAGTTTTATGCGGTGCAAAAAGATTAGTAAGAAATTTTACAAGTAGTGGAAGACGTAAAATTCCAAACAGGAATACATACATCGAGGTACTTCCAGAAATTATTGAAACACAAAAAACTTTAGATGCAATAAAAATGACCAGAGAAGAATTGATAGATGTAGGAATACTGATTGGTACAGATTTCAATCCTAATGGATTTGAAAGAATAGGTCCAAAAACAGCAATGAAATTAATTAAACAGCATTCAAGATTAGAAGATATTCCACAAATTCAAGAACAGTTAGAAAGTATAGATTTTCAACAAATTAGAAAAATATTTCTAAATCCAGAAGTAGCAGATGTAGATGAAATTATCTTTAAAGAAGTAGATTATGATGGAATTATGAATTATTTGGTAAAAGAAAGAAGTTTTTCTGAAGATAGAATACAATCCACATTAAACAGATTAAAAAAAGCACTTGAGAAAAAAAGTCAAAATTTAGATCAGTGGTTTTAGGAATATTTCAATTTAATAAGCAGGTAATCTAATTTTAAAAAATGCCTCAAACAGAAGCAAGAAAAACATTGAAAGATGCACCAATAATGTGGAGGAGAATTAACTCAATAGGCATGATTTTGGACTGTAATTCAACATATGCTGCAAACTTAGGATATGCAAAATCAGAAATTCTAGGAAAGCCGATATTTGAACACGTATCAAAGGAATCTTGGGGAATCATGAATGATTCTCTAAAAATATGGTTTGAGACAGGCAAAGTGACGGATAGAAAAATTACATTCATCAGACAAGATGAAACTACATTTTTAGGATTATTGCAGGCTACAAGTCTTTATGATGAAAATAAGAATGTGCTTGGAAGCAATACAGTGATTTTTGATCTGACACAAATGACAGATGAAAATATAAAAAAATATGAATTGTTTTTCATAGAAACAAATCAAAGGTTAGATGAAATAAAAGAAAAAGAATATGATCAGTTAGATAAAAATTCAAAATCAGAATATGACGGACTAAAAGAAATGTTTGAAATGCTTTCTGAAATAGATTTAAAAAAATTAAAATAAAATATTAATTTCCTGTTACGATTTTTTGAATTTCAGCAACAGCAGACGGATCATCTAGTGTACTAGTATCACCAATTTTTTCACCACTGGCAATAGATTTCAATAATCTTCGCATAATTTTTCCGCTACGAGTCTTTGGTAGTTTTGAAACAAAGTAGATTTGTTTAGGAGTAGCAATAGGTCCAATATCAGTTCTAATCTTATTAAAAAGATTTTTTTCTAAAATAGTTTCATCAGTTGTAACTCCATCTTTTAAAACTGCAAATACGATAATCACTTCACCTTTAATTTCATCAGGAATTCCACATACAGCAGATTCTGCTACGGAATAATCCGACACAATGCAACTTTCAAGTTCAGCAGTACCGATTCTATGTCCGGCTATTTTTAAAATATCATCTGCTCGTCCAAGTAACCAAAAGTATCCATCACTATCTTTTAGAGCATAATCACCAGGATAGTAACAATTAGAATATTTTGACCAATAGACATTTTTGTATTTTTCATCATCTCCCCACAAAGTTAGGAGCATTCCAGGCCAGGGATTTTTAATAATTAGATAGCCCTTAGTGTTTGGAGGAACCTCTGAACCAAATTCATCAACTACAGAGATATCAATACCAGGGATTGGAAGGGTTGCAGAACCAGGTTTTAGAGGAATTGTCTCCAATCCAGGTAGTGGAGAAATCATTATACCACCAGTTTCAGTTTGCCACCAAGTATCAATAATAGGACATTTCTCTTTTCCAACAATTTTGTAATACCATCTCCAAACTTCAGGATTAATGGGCTCTCCAACAGTTCCAAGTAATCTCAATGAAGAAAGATCAAACGAATTTGGAATATCATCACCAAATTTCATAAACATTCTAAGAGCAGTTGGAGTGGTGTAAAAAATAGAAACATGATATTTTTGTAAAATACTCCACATTCTAGACATATCAGGAAAGTCAGGTGCACCTTCATACATTATTTGAGTTGCGCCGTGAAGTAATGGAGCATAAACAACATAGCTATGACCGGTGACCCATCCAATGTCAGCTGTACAAAAAAAGACGTCAGAGTCTTTAATGTCAAATGCCCATTTGAAAGTAGAATAAAGATGAGTTAGATATCCACCAGTTCCATGTAAAACGCCCTTAGGTTTTCCAGTAGTTCCAGAAGTGTATAGAATGTAAAGAGGATGATCACTGTCTAATTTTTCAGCATCACATGAATCAGAAACAGTTTCCATCAAATCTTTCCATAGTTTGTCTTTTGTAGAAAGAGAAATTTTATTTTTTGTTCTTTCTAAAACAATCACATGTTCAACAAATTCAAAGTCCTTAATCGCATCGTCAATTACTTCTTTAAGTTTAACAATTTTTCCTCGTCTATAACCACCATCAGCAGTGATTATGATTTTAGATTTGGAATCTTCAATCCGATCTTTAATAGACGCAGCACTAAATCCAGAAAAAACAACAGTATGGATAGCACCGATTCTTGCGCAAGATAACATTGCAATTGGCAATTCTGGAACCATTGGAAGATAGATGGTGACCCTGTCGCCTTTTGTTACTCCAAGTGATTTTAAGACATTAGAAAATTTTTGAACTTCAAGTAGTAATTCACCATAGGTGTATGATTTGGAATCACCATTTTCACCCTCCCACAAAATTGCAGGTTTATCAGATTTTGTAGATTGATGTACGTCAAGAGCATTGAATGAGGCGTTAATTGTGCCGCCTACAAACCATTTAGCAAAGGGAGGAGTCCAATCAAGAGTACGATTCCAAGGCGAAAACCAAGTTAAATTTTGAGCCTGTTCATCCCAAAAAGATACAAAATCAGAATCTGCTTTGTTTCGTAAAGTCACGTCATTGTTGCCTAATCCAACATCATATTTTTCAGACATCAAAAAGTGTATGAAATTAGATCTTTCTAAATGTTAAATGGTCAATTTATCAATTTTATTTAGTATTGAAAGATTTTTGGTAGTAAAAAAATACTTGATACTTTTAGTAAATCTGTTTTGTTGAATTATTTTCAAAATTTTCTAGTATATTAAATTGAATATCATAAATTAATAAAAATAGAATACATTGTTTAAAATCTAAATTATATAGTAATAATTATGTGTATGAGAAGTTATGGGAACATCCATTATGTTAATCCCATAATTGCTTCTTTTTCTCTAATTCAGTATAAAAAATAATTAAAAACCACACTTACCAGTATGGCGGAATAATAAAAAATAAATTAAAAAATTATTGTGCTTCCATTCTAGCTAACCAATCATTATCGTTATCATCTCTAGCGCTTTCTGCTTTCACTTGCTGTGGTGGTTCTGGAAATGCTATTGTGACTTCAGATTCAGTTGAAGATTCAGGTATTGGTAATACATGAGATTCAATTGGTTCTGAATATGCTGCGATAGGTTCTGTTGGTGCTTCTGGAAGTATTGTCTGAACTACTTTTTGTGGTTCATCTATCTCCAGATATGAAACGGCTGAATCTTGGATATTTGTTTCTGCGGTAGATGTTATTTCTTGCACTTCTAATTCTAAATCAGTAATTCTACTCTTTACATTTGAAATTTCAGATTGTTCATGTGTCACATGCTCAATTACCTCAGTTGTGCATGATTTCACAGTTTCAAATGTTGCATCAGAGATTTCATTACTCTTGAATTGTACTTTTGCATCAAACGATAACATTTTTGCAGACTTCATTTGTTCATCTAACTCAATCAATCTTACCTCAAGTTTAGCTTTGATTTTATATTCCATTTCATCTAAGGATACAAGTTTTGACTTGTATTTTTCATGAATGATTTCAGCATCTGCTTTCATATCATCATTTTCTGAAACAATATCCATCAATGCTTTTAGACGACGTAGAGTTAGTTGTTTTTCACGAAGTAGTTTTTGTGAGTCAAGTCTCCATTTTGGAATGAAGATTACAGTTTCACCTTGGACTACTAGTTGCTCATATTGGATTTGCTGTAATCCTTGAGAACCGCAATCAATACCGACGGATTGAATACTACCATCAATTTCAGTGATTGTTCCTATGACTTTACCCATGAATGTTCCGTACATGTCTTTGACGTTTTTACCGATTATTTCGGTATCATTGTTTGTCATGGTAGTTACTAATGAGATTTGTATAACCCATAAAGTGTAAGTAATCTTTTTAGTTTTAGTAAGATTAAATTAACTAACTTTGGATAATGGGCTCAAGAGTAATTTTAAAATTCAGAGTTTTTCATAAATAATTATGATTCAAAGAGAAGAACTTGAACAAATTTTAAATTTTGTTGCAAGTAGATGGAGTAAAACAGTGCAAGAGCCAGACAATAAAGCAATGGAAAGTTTGCCAAATGATTTTTGGATGAATTCAATTGGAGGTAAAACAGCAAAAGGAGGTCATTGGATTACAACAATTATGTACACTGAAAACGAATCAGATGCAGCAGGATTTAAAGAAGTTCTATTAAGATGGCAAACAAAAGGCAATGATAAAAATAAAGAGAAAGGTCCCGATCTAATTCAAATTGGGAAAAAGAAATAGAGTATTAATAATTGTAAAATAAGTTATACATATTGCCAGAATTTACAATTAAAGAAAGAAAAACATTATCAGAACATTTTTCAAATACTGAAGATAACGTATTTGCAATTATCACTCCGCGTCAAGTTGATCGTGGGGCATTGATGTCAAGATATAGTAGAACAGACAAAAGTATGAGAAAAATTTTTCTAGATGAATTTTTAAAAAATAAAAATAGAGGAGAAGAATTCTACGATAGAGTACTGTTAGAATATGGGGATGATTCAGTTGCAGAACTTGGAGAAGCACAAATTGCAATTGAAGGCTTGTCAAATATTGCAGTAAAAAAAATTGAAGATAGAAGAATAGGATTATCATATTTAGAAAAATCTTCACGCTATGTCACATGGAATAAAAAAGAAAATGGAAAATATAGATTTTATAGAGATGAGAAAATTATGAATTCAAAATTTGCAGACATGTATGAAGATAGTTGTAATTTTTCTTTTGATGTTTATTCTAAAAATATTGAACCAATGGTAAATTACATTAGAGAAAAATATCCAATTGAAAAATATAGTTTTAAAGATTCAACAGATGGAAAAGAAAAATTATTTAATAAATTAAAAAAAGAAGGAGACATAAAATCAGCAAATATGATTTACAGAGGTTCAACTAAAGCAAAAGCATTAGATATTTTACGAGGTCTACTGCCAGCTTCAACTTTAACAAATGTGGGAATTACAGGAAATGGGAGAGCGTTTGAGTATCTTTTAACAGTATTAGGCTCATCAGAACTAGATGAGGAGCAAAAATTAGCCTCAAAAATTAAAAAAGAATTAGAAACAACAATAAAATCATTTGTCAAAAGAGCAGATGGCAAATATGGAAAAGCACATCAACAATACCTAAGAGATGTAAAAAATAAATCTAGATTAATTACTCTAAAAGAAATTAAATCAAACCCAGTCATCGGGGCAATTACAAAATTAACAGATTATGAATCAGAAAAACAAGCACTTGATAAAATTATTACATCAATAATGTATGAACAATCACCAAGTACATCATATCAGAACATAATGCAACAAGTTAAAAAAATACCAACAGAGAGAAAAATTAAGATCATACAGGAATTTACAAAAATAAGATCAAATAAAAGACACAGACCATCACGTGCATTTGAAAATACATACTATACATTTGATCTATGTAATAATTTTGGAATGTTCAGAGATCTACATAGACACAGAGCACTCACGTTAGAAAGACAGATGTTAACAACGGATCATGGATATCTATTACCAAAAGAAATTAAAACATTAGGACTTGAAAAAGATTTCAAAGAATGTATGAATAATACAAAATCTACTTTTGAACAAATTAGGAAAAAAAATCCTGAACAAGCTCAATATGTAGTAAATTTTGCATACAACTATCCATATTTTATGAAATTAAATTTAAGAGAAGCATGTCATTTAATTGAATTAAGAACAATACCACAAGGACATATTGATTATAGACGTGTTGCGCAAGAGATGTACAAGCAAATTAACAAAGTTCATCCAAACTTAAGTAAAATTATGAAATTTGTAGATTTAAAAGAATATGATTTAGAAAGATTTGAAGCTGAGAAAAGAACCGAAGAAAAGAGAAAAAAATAGATAATATTCTAATAGCAATAAAATCAAGGCAGAATATGGCAGAAAAAATTGTAAAAGATCCACAAGAATGGAAAGAGCAGTTAACTCCAGATCAATATGAAATTTGTATTAAACATGGAACTGAACCGCCATTTTCAGGTAAATATAACGATAGTAAACTAGAGGGTTCTTTCAAATGTGTTTGTTGTGGAGAAGAACTATTTTCATCAAATGCAAAATTTGATTCAGGTTCAGGTTGGCCAAGTTTCTGGCAACCAGTTTCAGAGGAGAACATAGAATACATCTCAGATACAGAGTATGGAATGCTTAGAACAGAAGTTAATTGTAAGAATTGTGGTTCACATTTAGGGCATGTGTTTGATGACGGTCCAAAGCCTACAAATCAAAGATATTGTATAAATTCAATTTCACTAAAGCATGAAAAAGATGAATAATTATAATTTAGATGTAAAAAAATCAGTCAGTAACCTATTGTGAGCATATTGAAAAATATTTAATAAAACATAATTAATCATAAGGAATCAAAGAGAAATAAAATGAACATTAAATACATAACAAAAAAGGACAAAAAAATATGAAAATAATATTATGCGGTTTTGGAGTTGTTGCTCAAAGCCTAGTAAAATTATTTGAATCAAGAAAAGATGAACTCTATTCAAAATATGGATTAAAACCAAGATTAATTGCAGTATTTGATAGTAAAGGTAGTGCAGTAGATCAATCAGGATTAAAATTTAACAAACTTGTAGAAATAAAGAAAAAATATGGAACTGTAAAAAATTATTCAAAAGAAAATAATTCGATGACAGGTGTTGAAATATTAAAAAATTTTGATGCTGATGTATTAATTGAAACTACAGCTAGTAATTACAAAGATGCAGAACCAGGAATGACACACATAACAACAGCAATGAAAAAAGGGATGCATGTTATTTCAGTAAATAAAGGTCCACTTGCATTAGCATTTCCATCATTAATGGAATTAGCAACATATAATCAAGTAATGTTCAAATTTAGCGGTACAGTTGGCGGAGGAACACCCATCTTAGATTATGCTAAAAATAGCTTAAGTGGAGAAAAGATAACATCATTTGCAGGAATACTAAACGGTACAACAAATTATATTTTATCAAATATGGCTACAGGGTTATCATTTGAAGAAGCATTGAAGGATGCAAAGAATAAAGGATATGTTGAAGCTGATGAAGCATTGGATCTTGACGGATTAGATGCAGCTGCAAAATTAGTTATTCTTGCCAACTGGATAATGGGAATGAAAGTTACAATGCCAGATATCAAATGTATAGGAATAAGAAAAGTGACAATTGAAGATATTAAAAAAGCTGAGAAAAATAATTCGGTATTGAAATTAATTGCATCTTGTGATAATGAGTTAGTGGTAAGTCCAAAAGAAATACCAAAAGAGGATCCACTAGGAGTAAACGGGACATTAAATGCAATTGCATTTACATCTGAACATTCTGGAACCCAAACAATAATTGGAAAGGGAGCTGGAGGAACTGAAACTGCAAGTTCAATATTAAGAGATCTTTTAGACATCAGACAAGAGATTGCAAAAAAATGAAATCTAATTTAATTTCAAAAAGTGAAACAGCATCTTTGTTAAAAAAAGTATCAGATGCATGGGGTATGGAATTCCCCAAAATGAAAAATGTTAAAGTGCATCAAATTTTGAGTGATGCTCAAATAATTACAGGTGATGGATTAAAAATATTAAAAATAAATGAAGATTATTTGCCATTCTTATCAGAAACAGAAATTTTGAAAAAATTTCCTAGTGTTGAAGTAGATATGGGTGCAGTCAAATTCATGTGTAAAGGTGCAAATTTGATGCGACCAGGAATTAAAAAATTTACAGAATTTGAAGAAGGAAAACTAGTATGTATTGTAGAGGAAACACATCATAAATTTTTAGCAATTGGAAAATCCATGGTTTCAAGTTCAGAATTAGAAAATATGGAAAAAGGGGAAATAATACAAAATCTACATTACATATCAGACAGGTTTTGGGAAACTGGTAAAACGATTTACAATTAAATAAAAAAATTACTTAATACTTTCAGTGAATTCTTCTGTACCTTCTTTGGTAATTACAAGTACATCTAATCCATCACCACTTGCAGAATCTCTTAAAGCTGCTGCACGAACTGCACGTTTTGCTAAATCGATAGCTTCGTCCTTAGACATATTTGGTTTGAACTGAGGATCTAAAACACCTAATGCCATTTCAGCACCAGTTCCAACTGCTGCATATTCATCAGGAAGTACAGAACCTAAAGGATCAAGAGTATACATAACTGGTTTGTCAACTACACCACCAACAATTACTTGAGTAAGTAATGGGAAGTATCTTCGCTCATACATCATATTTGACATCATTTTAGCAACAGTGTTAGGAGGAACATCTCTCTTGATATCCATTTTTCTAATTTTAGCAAGAGCGGAAATTTGTAAAGTTAAAATTTGCATGTCAGCGACAAGACCAGCGCAAGTTGCACCAACTTTATCAGTTATAGAGAAAGTTTTCTTTGTACTTTTACTAACAAGAAAGTTTCCAAATGCGATCCTTTTTTCACTAGCAAAAACTACACCACCATCAAAAGTAATTCCAACAGCAGTTGCTCCCGGCATATACATGGACATATTTAAAATATAATTTTCACATAATAAAGGGCTTTCTACAATACAGATCAATTTTGTGGCTAAAATTTAAAAATAATAGATCAACG
>Ga0308018_10001429_pt1 | contig 11144 bp, 9 predicted proteins | sample Neamet282_FD_203130 | JGI IMG/M metagenome (GOLD analysis project Ga0308018, IMG submission 203130) | Marine microbial communities from water near the shore, Antarctic Ocean - #282 | ecosystem: Environmental > Aquatic > Marine > Unclassified | place: Southern Ocean | collected 2014-10-01
AGTTTAGTGAGGGTTATTCCTGTTACCCCCACAGCAGCACCAAAATGGCTGGCTTGGCTTAAGGCATTCTGTCCAGTGCCAGCGTCGAGCACTAGCATGACTTCATGGGGGGCATTTACGTCGAGCTTCTGCATCACCCGAACAACCTTGCTTAATTCGTCCATCAGGTGGGATTTATTTTGTAAGCGTCCAGCTGTATCCGCGATCACTACATCAATGCCTTTAGCCTTAGCAGATTGCACGGCATCAAAGATTACTGAGGCGCTATCAGCACCAGTATGCTGGGCAACGACAGGTACATTATTACGTGTTCCCCACTCTTGCAATTGCTCAACTGCAGCGGCACGAAAGGTGTCACCAGCAGCCAGTAAAACAGATTTCCCTTGGCTTTGGAGCCGTTTGCTCAACTTGCCAATGGTCGTGGTTTTTCCTGCGCCGTTAACACCAACCATAAGGATAACAAAGGGGCTGTCTTGTTGGGGGATTTCTAAAGCCGCTTGGCTGCCTTGCAACAATGCTGCCAGCTCGTCTTTTAAAGCTCTATAAAGTGCTGGAGGGTCTTGTAGATCTTTACGGGCAACTCTATCGCTGAGTTTTTTCAGTAGGCTTGCAGTGGCTTCTATGCCCACGTCTGCAACTAATAGTTGGGTTTCTAGCTCTTCAAACAAGTCGTCATCGATTTGTTTGGCGCCTAAAAATAGGTTAGAAAGACCATCACCTAAGTTGCCACGAGTGCGGCTAAGGCCACTTTTTATACGCCCAAAGAAGCTCTGCTTTGGCTGGGGATCTGGCGCAACAGTAGCTGGTTTTGGGTCGGACGCTGGCACCGTTGAAGTGTTAGCCTGCTGCTCAGCAGTGTCCTGCACAGTTGCAACCGTGTGCTCTGCTAAAGGAACGTCTTTTGTTTCTGTAGCGCTTTTGTTTTTGCCAAATAAATTAAACAGGGCCATGATGTCGGGGGCGTCTCGGTATATGCATAGTAAAGAATAGTGCAGAAGTTAAATTTTAGCATAGCTTTTGCCTAGGCATGCTTCTTTTATGTAGAGATTACCTTAGAATAGGGCCCACACTACTCCCACTCATTTTTTACCCCTAGGCATATTTATGGCCCGTAAACCGAGTTCAAAACCTTATCGTACTTCACCTCAACTGCGTTCTTCTGGTACTGGGGCTAAGGCAGGGAAGGTTGTTGAAGTTGGCCAAGCGGGCCGTCAAAGTTTGCGTATTATTGCAGGAGAGTGGCGTGGCCGAAAAATTCCATTTGCAACTGTAGCAGGCCTTCGGCCAACCCAAGATAGAGTGAGAGAAACGCTCTTTAACTGGGTTGCCGACCTCATACCCGGAGCGACTTGCTTAGATTTATTTGCGGGTACAGGGGCATTAGGTTTAGAAGCTTTGTCTCGTGGTGCAAAGCAAGTGAACTTTGTGGACCTATCTGTCATAGCAACTAGCGCCCTCAATGACAACTTGAAGCAGCTACCCATAGCAGCAGGTCAGGTAGCCAAAGTAGAGCAAATGAGCAGCTTCGATTGGTTACGAAGTTATAAAGACCGCTCTTCTTCAGTTGAACAGATAGAGCGCTATGATCTAGTGTTGTTAGATCCACCTTTTGCCTTAGCGCTAATGCAGGATATGCTCACGGCATTGTGTGATAGCCAATGTTTAGCACCCAAGGCCATGATTTATGTAGAGCAGGCACAACCCCTTACCGATTTACTATTGCCACAAGGCTGGAAGCTACATCGCAGCAAAAAAGCTGGCCAAGTTTTTTATGGTCTCATCAGCCGCTAAGTGAGATTAACGTGGAGTTATAGCTCAAAGCGGTAAAGGTAGTTTGATAACCTCATATGCCGTAATGGTAGCGGAGTTGGGCAATTAGAATTGATCCATCTTGTTGCCGATAAACAATTCGATGTTCATCATTTATACGACGAGACCAATACCCAGACAAGCCGTGTTTTAATGGTTCTGGTTTTCCAATACCTTCATTGGGAGTTCTCTGAATATCTTTAATGAGCACATTAATACGTTTGAGTATTTTTTTGTCTGTGGTTTGCCAGTAAAGGTATTGTTCCCAAGCTTTAGTTGAAAAAGTTAGCTTCATTCAAGAAGTTCTCTTTCCGCTCCGTTACCTGCTTCAAGTTCGGCAATAGATGCTAAAAGGTTTCTAGCATTTGCCGGAGACCTAAGTAAATAGGTGGTTTCTTGCATCGCGTTATAGTCTTCTAAAGACATCATAACAACAGGGTCTTCACTTTTACGAGTAATGATAATGGGTGCATGGTCATTACAAACACGCGCCATTGTATTTGCTAAGTTTGCTCTAGCTGCTGTATAGCTCATTGCATCCATTTAGACGCTCCAAAGGATTCATGTACGTTAATCTGTACAGTATAATCTAGTGGCACATAACAAACAATTCAAACGGGTTAAAATCTGGCCACGTATTTTATGAGCTGATTAGTCGTTAAGTGAGATTAACGCTGGAAGTCGTAAACGCTGCCCAAGTGCAACATCTGCGTTAGCTCATCTAAAGCACTGTGGCTTTCGATCAATAGTTGCGGGTCTGCTAAATCTGCTTCTGAAAGAGTGTCGCGGTAGTGCTTTTCTGTCCAGTCCATCAAACGTGGGAACAACCTGTCGTTCATGAGACAAGCAGGGTTAACCACGGCTTGTTCTGCTGCGTTAAGTACAACCCGTAAACGTAGACATGCTGGGCCGCCGCCGTTACTCATGCTTTGTTTTAGGTCAAATACCAATACTTCTTTAATGGCATTGTCACTAGCAATAAGCTGGTCTAAGTAAGCTGATACGTTGGTGTTTTCGCGGCATTCTTGTGGCACCACAATGCCCATTTTACCAGCGCCAGTTTTCCCATCATTTAGGTGAGGAAGACTGATCAGTTGGCTGTTGAACAAGTAGCTCTTTACAGCGTCTTGTACGGTCACTTGGTCTGCAGGCACTTCGATGAACTGCATTTCACCATTGCCTATGTTAGACATAGCTTGCTGTAAGTTGTCGTTTACTTCTTGGGTATTGAGGAAGGCAAGTTGGTGATAAAAAGACACGTTGCCATTACCTACGGCGATCACATCATTGTGAAATACACCCGCATCAATCACATCTGGGTTTTGTTGAGCAAACACAACTTGCTCGTCTTTTAAGCCGTGTAAACGTGCTACAGCTTGAGATGCTTCTAAGCTCTGACGAGCTGGATACTTAGCTGGCTTAGGGGCTTGGCCGTTAAAGGAGTGTTGGCCATAAACAAAAAATTCTACTCCCGCTTTACCGTAGTTTCGGCAAAAACGAGTGTGGTTAGCAGCGCCTTCGTCACCAAAGTGATCTGAAGAAGGCAGTGCTTGGTGGTGAGCAAAGTGATCTTCGTTGGCGAAGGTAGCTTGTAAAATACGCCCCGTTGTTTCATGTTCAATAGAACGGTGAAACCGATTCACTAAGTTTGCCGGCGTAAAGTGTAAACGACCATCACTGCAATCTGCACTCGGAGACACTGTGGCGGCGTTGGCGGTCCACATGCTTGATGCAGAGTAACAAGACGCTAGTAGCGCAGAATCTTTTTTTGCTGCTTGTTGAACCACTTGGCTATCGGTACCGATAAAGCCAAGGCGACGCAAAATACTCAAGTCTGGGCGCGATTGTGGGGCTAAAACACCTTGAACCATGCCCATATCATGCAGGGCTTTCATCTTCTGCAAACCTTGCTGCGCAGCCTGTTTAGGGTTTGATGGGCGCGCAGAGTTACTGCTAGAAGCCACGTTGCCGTATGACAATCCACCATAGTTATGAGTAGGCCCTACAAGGCCATCAAAGTTAGCTTCGCAAGCTTGTATAGGTGTACTCATCATCTACTCCTTAAAGGTCTAACCCAGGGCTTAGTTGTGCTGGCATGGTTAAGGCATCGGCTTCGATGGAGGATACAGGGTAAGCGCAATAATCTGCCGCATAAAATGCGCTAGCACGATGGTTGCCACTGGCTCCTATGCCACCAAATGGTGATGCGCCACTGGCACCGGTAATTTGTTTGTTCCAGTTAACGATACCTGCACGAATACGCGGTAGGAAGTAATCGTATTCCTCACGTGAGTCACTTAACAAACCAGCCGATAAACCGAAGCTGGTGTTGTTAGCCATGTCGATGGCTTGGTCGAAGTTGTCGTAGCGTACTAGTGTGAGAAGTGGTCCAAAGTACTCTTCATCTGGTAAATCTTTAGCGTTGGTGACGTCTATCAATGCGGGGCTTAATAAGCCAGTACCTTGTGCTAATAGCGTCATAGTGACTAAAGGCTTAGCGCCTTGGTCGATTAAACCTTGCTGAGCTGTTAGCAAGTTCTGGGCTGCCGCAGAGGAAATTACAGAACCCATAAATGGCGCAGGTTCGGCATCGTAAAAACCCACACGAATTTTGCCAATGGCAGTCACTAACATGTCTACTAAGTGATCACCGGCAGCACCTTTAGGCACATATAAACGACGAGCGCAGGTACAGCGTTGGCCAGCAGAGATGTAGGCTGATTGTATGATTTCATGCACTGCAGCACGAGGGTCTGCTACTTGGCTTACGATCAATGGGTTGTTGCCACCCATTTCTAGGGCCAAAATTTTGTCTGGACGACCAGCGTATTGCTTGTGCAACAACATGCCGGTGCTAGAACTACCGGTGAAGAATAAGCCGTCAATACCCTTGTGGTTAGCAAGCGCGATGCCGGTTTCACGGGCACCTTGTACTAGGTTAATCACGCCTGCAGGCAGGCCTGCATCTAACCAGCACTTAAGAGTGAGTTCGGCCACTAAAGGTGTTTGTTCACTCGGCTTAAATACCACGGTATTACCCGCTAAAAGGGCAGGAACAATATGCCCGTTTGGTAAATGACCGGGGAAGTTGTATGGACCAAATACTGCCACAACACCATGGGGCCGGTGGCGTAACCATGCTTGGGTACCTGCCGGTGCTGGTTTGCTCACAACACCTGTGCGTTCTTCGTAGGCTTTGGCTGAAAGGTCTATTTTGCCAGCCATAGCGCCAGCTTCTGTGCGTGTTTCCCACAATGGTTTGCCGGTTTCTTGAGCAATAGCAATAGCGATTTCTTCGGCCTTGTCTTTCAATTGCGCTTGAAAGGCCTTTACCATAGCAAGGCGGGCTTCGTAGCTACTTAAAGACCATGCAGGGAAAGCTGCGCGAGCTGACGTGATGGCGGCGTCTACTTGTTGGGGATCGGCACCCTGGCCTTGCCAAAGGATGTCATTATTAGCAGGGTTAACAGAATCAAAAGCGGGACCATTACCGGTTAACCATTGGTTGTTAATTAAGTGAGTCATAACTGTTCCTTATACTTTAGAGGCGTGGGCCAAATAGGGGCACTGCTCGAAGTTGGTCGCCAGTAGTAATGTGCAGAGCGGTGGCTAATTTGGTGCTAATACACAAAGGGCCAGATGCTTGGGGTTTGATATAGGCCATAGTGCAGCGATAACCAGTGAGGCTTGTGTTACTTACAAGGTAAGGTACCTCACTTTCAGGCTGATTCTCTTCACTATTATCTTCACTACTATCTTCAACGGTAACCGTGTAGTGTTTACTGTCTCGTACAGCACGAATGTCTTGTACTTGTGTTTCTAGGGTAGGGCCGGCATCAAAAATATCCACGTAACCTTGATAGCGAAAACCTTCATCTTCTAACATTTTTCGCGCTGGGCGTGTGTTTGCGTGGACTTCGCCGATCACTTCCCGGGCCTCTTTCGGCAATAAATTGATGTACAGGGGGTGACGGGGCATAAGTTCGGCAATAAATTCTTTTTTACCTAAACCGGATAAATGATCAGCATCGGCAAATGGCATATCGAAGAAGTGAGCGCCTAAACCATCCCAAAAAGGGGATTGGCCATCGTCATTAGAAACACCTCGCATCTCAGCAATAATCTTGCTTTCAAAACGTTCTGGAAACTCTGCTAAGAAGAGGAAGCGGCTCTTGGATAATAAGTTGCCATTTTTACTATGGCGGTAGTCAGGATCTAAGAACAAGGTACAGACTTCGGCGCAAGCTGTTTGGTCATTGCTTAAATACAAGGTAGGGAAGGTGTTGTGCACGCTGAGTTCGCGGCTGGAATGCACTAAGGTGCCAATACGGTAGCTGTACCAAGGGCTCGATAACCCAATGGAGGATTCAATGCCACAAATACCCACAATTTTTGATGCATGGGTGTCTTCAAGCACAAACACATAGCTTTGTTCGCTGTTAAGGTCTACTTGGCCACTAAAGGCGGCTAAGGAAGCTTCAATTTTGCTGACAATGTGGTCTGGATCTGCAGGCAATGATGTAAAACCAATGCCAGCTTTATGGGCTAAGTCGAGTAGGGCGTCAGCATCGGTCTCCATTAAGGGACGGATTATCATCATTGGGGCCTCCAGAAGGCTTTTTCACAACATTTTTATGCTGCAAATAGTACCTTTGTTAACACGCAAACTCTTTTGCATTTACACTTCTGGATTTAGGGATAGAGACTTTTTTGGTGCGCCGTTTACGGGATACTACCGTCTACTCACCCATTAAAGTTGGCAATACGTTAAGGTGTTGCCAGTAGCTACTTGCAAACCGTCTAGTTGAGCTTCACTTAGCACCAGTGATAAGCCTTGTTTACGGGCAATAATGCAGCGAAAATCTAGGCAACTGTTGTTGCACACAAGTACACGCTTCCCCTGCAATACTTCGTCGCCTATTAACGCTTGGGTTTGCTCCGCATGACGGACTGCGCGTATGTGGCGGGTACGCACTTCTAAAATAGGCCCAGCATCAAAAATGTCCACATGTCCTTCAAAGTGTAAACCTTCATGTTCCAGAATATTTACAATGTCTTCAACGTCGTCATGGTGTTGACCAATCACGGCTTGTGCTTCGTCACTTAACAAAGGAACGTAAAGTGGGTAACGGGGCATGAGGTTGGCAATAAAATGTTGATTGCTAGACGTTGTTAGTAAATCAGCTTCGGCAAAGTCCATTGTAAAAAAGTGTCTGCCTACAGATTCCCAAAAGGGTGAAACACCATCACTGTCAATAACCCCTTTCATTTCAGCAATGGTAGTGGCCGCAAAACGCTCTGGAAAACAGGCCATGAATAGTAAGCGAGATTTGGACAGTAGCTGATCGTAAAAGTCACACCGATAATCGGGTTCTAAGTAAAACGAACTCAGACGTGACGCGCCCGTATAATCGTGACTGATGTGTAAGGCGGGGATGCGATTATTGATTTTTAAATCAACAGAAGAATGGGTCACTTGGTCAACACGGTAGCTATAGTAAGGTTGGCTTAAACCCACAGTTGCATCTACTGTGCAGGTGCCTACTAAGCGTTTTTCATGGGTGTCTTCCATAACAAAGGTGTAGCCCTCTTCGCCTGCGTGATCTACGCTGGAAGCAAAAGATAATTCGCTGTGATTTATTTTTTGCGCCAGATGTATTGGGTGATTAGGCAAGTTAGTATGGCCTACACCTGCAGCTGCAGCAAAGTTATTAAAGGCTTCCCCATCGTCACTTTTGATAGGCCGTACAACTAGCATGAGCGGTGCTCCATACCTTCGCGCTGCAGCCACGCTAGGTCTTCACTTTGGGCTAAGCGCAATAAAATTAATGCACTTAATTGTGATCGAGTGGTTAAACTCGACAAGTGCATATACTCATCGGCACTGTGAATTTTTCCGCCTTGAACTCCTAAAGTATCAATGTTGGGCAGGCCTGCAGCTGCTAGGTTATTGCCATCACAACAGCCACCAGTAGGCAAAAATTCTAGGCTGAGGCCGAGGCTTTTGCCGCAAGATTGCACCAGTTTGCACAGTTCTTGGTTAGCAGGGCTTAGTATCTTAGGCTGACGACCAAAACCGCCATGTAACTCAATACTAATACCATCTGTGGCGTTTATATCGGACAAAATAGCGGCTATTTGGTCTTCGCACCACGCTTGTTGTTCACTGAGTTCAATACGAATATTAAAACGCATTGTGCAGGTGTCGGGCACGATGTTTACGGCCCCTCCACCCTGTACAAAACCCGGGTTAATAGTAATGCCCTGTTGTTGGCCGTTAAGGTCATCTAAGGCACGGGTAAAGTCTGCCATGGCACGAATTGCATTGCGACCTAGGTGATGCTCACGACCTGCATGGGCGGCCTTACCTCGTGTTACCACAGCAAAGTTACCACTGCCTTTGCGAGCACCAGCTAAGTTGCCATCGGCAAAGGATGGCTCATAAATTAAACCTAAGTGATGACGTTTAGCAATTTCTGGGAACAATTTACTAGAGCTAGGCGAACCAATTTCTTCATCTGGGTTAAATAATATTTCCCAGCCCAGTTGATCTTGCAATGGGCTGCGCTCAAAGGCTTCCAAGGCCTTAAACATAACAACAATACCACCTTTAAGGTCGGCAACCCCTGGGCCGTTTATAACGTCGTCTTCCAGTTGAGTAATCTTCTGGAAGGGATGATCAATAGGAAAAACTGTGTCCATATGAGCGCACAAAAACACTTGTGTAGGAGCTTGGGGACGTTTAAATAAACGTAAGGCTCGGCCTAAAGGCTTTTGATTGAGCTGGCCAAGATCGTCTACTACGTCTTGTGGTGGCATATCGATAAATTCCAATTCACAATCGAGCTTTTTACTCCACGCAGCCAAGGTATCCGCCACCTTGTTAACGCCTTCTACATTGTAGCTGCCAGAGTTAATTTCGGCCAAGGTCCACAGGTCTTGTTGCATGATTTGCTGCTGTGTAGCAATCCATTCTAGAGCCTGTGCTTCCAATGTGTTGTTTACGGTCAAATCATTCATGGCTTTTCCCTAATGCTCTTTTCACGTCTTTGTTACGTTGTTACGTTGCCGTTATGCTTCTATGATGTCGCGAACGGCAGCTTCTAAAATAACCAAACCGGCATCAATGTCGGCATCAGGAATTAACAAAGACGGTGCCATGCGGATCACGTTCGGTCCAGCAATCAATACCAATAAACCTTTGCCTTGGGCTGCCCTTAAAAATTCACCAGCTCTACCTTGGTATTCATCGTTAAGAGCGCAGCCAATTAATAAACCTTTACCGCGTATTTCGTTGCAAAAAGGCAAGCGTGCGTTAATGGCTTCTAAACCGGCTTTAAAGCGGTTGAATTTGGCGGCAACACCGGCTAACACTTCAGGGGTATTAACAATGTCGATTACGGCTTCTGCTATGGAGCAAGCTAAAGGGTTGCCCCCATAGGTGCTGCCGTGGGTGCCGATTGCTAGGCTCTTAGCTATTTTTGTGGTGGTTAACATTGCAGCTACAGGGAATCCGTTACCAAGGCCCTTAGCTGTGGTAAGAATGTCTGGCATGATGTCAGTTTGTTGGTAAGCGTATAAAGTGCCTAAGCGGCCAGCGCCAGTTTGAACTTCATCCAGTACTAACAGAGCGTTGTGCTCGTCACAGAGTTCACGGGCGCGCTTGATAAAGGCTGGGTCTGCATCAATAATGCCTCCCTCGCCTTGTAGTGGTTCCATAACAATGGCACAAGTTTTAGCAGAAATCGCTGTTTCTAAGGCGTTGATATCGTTGTAAGGTAAATGAGTAATACCTTCTAAGGCAGGGCCAAAACCAGCACTATATTTAGGCTGACCACCTACACTTACGGTGAATAAGGTACGGCCGTGAAAAGCTTGTTCAAAGGCGATGATCTCATTTTTCTCTTCACCGAAGTTGTCTACAGCATAACGGCGGGCTAGCTTAAAGGCGGCTTCGTTGGCTTCGCCACCTGAGTTAGCGAAATACACTTTGTCAGCAAAGGTTGCGTCAGTGAGTTTTTTGGCTAAACGCAGGGCTGGTTCGTTGGTCATTACGTTAGCAATGTGCCACAACTTTTCGCCTTGTTCTTTCAAAGTGGCCACTAGCTTAGGGTGGCTATGGCCAACGCTTGTTACGGCAATGCCGCCGGCAAAATCGATGTATTCTTTGTCGTTTTGGTCCCAAATACGAGACCCTTTACCACGCACCGGAATAACAGGGGCTGGTGCATAGTTAGGCACCATGACGTCATCAAAAAGGGCGCGTGTTACTGGAGTATTGCTCATAAAAATTCCTAATATGTCTGTGTTTTCTGAGTGATTTAAACCACGTTAATGGTTAAGTACAGCTGGTCTTGAGCTTGGCGATTTCTCGCACTGCTACAGATAGCATGGCTAAATTGGTGTTGGTATTATTTTGTAGCTCACCAAAGATGCTTAAGCAGCGCTGAATCAAATCTTGGTTACGTATATCCCACGCTTGGCTCTGGTCGCTTGAAATAACCGTTTGGGTTAGCTGGGCTAAACTGTCTTCAAACTCTTGTTTAAGGCTGGCCCGTGCTTTGCGTTGCCATGGGTCTTGGCTAGGTAAATTGGCAATGGCTTGGTTAAGCCAATCGCCTTGGAAGCGCTCGTACAAACCAAACCACGTTTGGGCGGCGGTCATTACTTTGGTGCCACACTGGCTAGCCACTTGAGCCACATCTAAGCCATGGTATAGGAACTCTAGCTGGCAAAGGCGCTTACTAACACTTACATTCATTCCGTTAGCTGTAAGTTCATCGGCCTGAGTGTTGATGCGCTGCGCCGCCTCATGGGGTAGCAGGTTCGACAACTGAGCGTAGTAATCAGCCATGGGATTTTGGTATTGATCCACCATGGTTTGAATAGGTTCGCCCTGGTGGCGGCTTAATAACCACAAGGTGAGATCTTCCAATAAGGTTTGAATGTTTTTATGTAATTCCATGGATTGCTTATAGTCTAGTATCAAAGTGACTCGATCCAATTCACTCCACAAACTTTGGGCATCTATAATGTCGCAGGCTGCGGTAAAGGCTCTAGCCATATCTCCAGCCTCTGCGCCCATTTCTTCTTGTAAATAGTTGCAGAAGGTAGAGCCCATACGGTTACCAATTTGATTGGTGACATGGGTGGCAATTATTTCACTACGCAATTGATGAGAGCCCATCGCGGCGGCATATTTTTCACTCAGTACTTTGGGGAAGTAATCCTCAAGACTGCGGGCTAAATAGCTGTCGTTGCCGATGTCTGCCGCCATGAGTTCATCGAACAGGCGCATTTTACTGTAGGCCAGTAATACAGCAATTTCAGGGCGT
>Ga0308018_10001432_pt1 | contig 11134 bp, 8 predicted proteins | sample Neamet282_FD_203130 | JGI IMG/M metagenome (GOLD analysis project Ga0308018, IMG submission 203130) | Marine microbial communities from water near the shore, Antarctic Ocean - #282 | ecosystem: Environmental > Aquatic > Marine > Unclassified | place: Southern Ocean | collected 2014-10-01
CGTTCTGAGCGTGCGCGGCTGTGCCGGGCCGGATAAATGCAATTTAGAACCATCCCGGACCGTATGGTAGCCTGTTCTGTCGATACGCGCTGCATGGCGCTATGCGCAGGCGCGCGGGCTTAACCGCTCCTTAGGGTGATTTCGTCAAAATTAAGACAACTCAAGGAGCGTCACATGGCACAACATGCAGTTCTTAGCCATCCCGACGTCGCCCAAGCTGGCGCCCGTCGCCGACCGTCAGATACGGGCTGGTCACCACGCGTGAAACTCGCCTGCTTTCTCGGCTGCGCCGCGGCAAGTTGGGCACTCTTCCTGGCGCCGTTCCTGCTGATCGACTGACACGGCGCTACACGGACTCACGCGTCGCCGGTTTTGCCGGCATGGACTATTTCCCAAATCTTGCGGGACGTGACAGGCATTCTTATATCGCGCACCCCATAGGGTCGCAGCGCATCCACAAATCCATTTACCAATACTGCGAGGGCCGGCGTCGTACCACCTTCACCACCGGCTTTGACGCCGAGCGGATTGGTCGGTGACGGTACTTCGTTCAATGCCGTGACAAAGGACGGATATTCGTCAGCGCGCGGCATGTGATAATCCATGAACGAGCCCGCCAGCGGTTGTCCATGCTCGTCGATCGCGCAAAGTTCGCCCAGAGCCTCGCCTGCGCCCTGCACGATGCCGCCATGGGTCTGGCCGTCGACGATCAACGGGTTGATAGCCCGGCCGACATCATCAATCGTCGTATAGCGCACAACATCATATGCGCCGGAATCCGGGTCGATCTCGATCTCGCAGACATGACAGCCATTTGGAAACACCGGGGTTTCCATGATGTTGTCTTCGATTACGGACAGACCACCCGCCAGCGCTTCCGGAACATCGCTCCGCTCCGACAGGGCATTTGCAAGCTCGAACAAACCAATCTCGCGATCCGTCCCTTTGATCGAGAAACTCGCGTTTGAAAATTCGATATCGGTCTCCGCGGCTTCAAGAACGAAGGCGGCGAGGCGTTTGCCCTTATCGATCAACTCGTCCGCCGCTTTGACGATGACGGTGCCTGCCATCCGCATGGAGCGCCCGCTATGGGACCCACCGCCGACCTTTACGACATCCGTATCGCCGACAATCACCGTGACGGTTTCAACCGGCACGCCGAGCCATTCGGCAGCAACCTGCGCAAAGCTCGTCTCGTGCCCCTGGCCACTCGGCTGGGTGCCGATAACAAGATCAATGCCGCCATCCGCCTTGACGTGTATTTCGGCCTGCTCGCGTGGCGTGCCAATCGACGATTCCACGTAATTCGCAAACCCGCGGCCCAGCAGCTTGCCACGGGACTCCGCCTCAAGTTTACGTGCAGCAAATCCATCCCAGTCGGATAGTTCCATCACCATGTCCATGCTTTTGGCGTATTCGCCACTGTCATATGTCATGCCGACCGCATTCAGATACGGCATCTGCTCGGACGAGACGAGATTTTTGCGGCGCAGCTCAATCGGATCAAACCCAAGCTCGTGCGCCGCCGTCTCAACCAGCCGCTCGATCGCAAATGTCACTTCGGGACGACCCGAGCTGCGATACGCGTTGGTCGGCGGCGTGTTGCTGAACACCGCGCGCGAGCGAAGATGCGCCACGGGTATGTTGTAGGAACCGGTAACCAGCCCCGACCCCTTGCTGAGCGGCGACAGCGACACCATCCGTGAGCCCACATTGCTCAGGTTATCGGCGCGCATCGCCAGGAAATTGCCGTCGGCATCGAGCGCGAGGGAGACCTTGCTGACAAGATCACGCCCCTGATAGTCGCTGATGAAGGATTCGCTACGCCGGCAGGTAAACTTGACCGGCCGCCCCACTTTACGCGACGCCCAGCCGACCAGCGGAAACTCGACATAGAGCCTGTTTCGCGTGCCGAAATTCCCGCCAACATCTTTCGAAACCACACGGACATCCTCGGCGTCGATGCCGAGCACTTCCGCGATCTCGCGCTTCTGGCGGACCGAGCCACCGGACCCTGCGTATACCGTGTACCGGCCTGTTTCGGCATCGTAATCGCCAAGGGCCGCGCGGGGCTCCATCGGCACGCCCGTCACACGGTCAATATAGAATTCCATATCGACGACATGTTCCGCACTGGCGAATGCCGCGTCCGTTGCACCCTTATCGCCAAAATACGTCTCGATCCCGATATTATCGGGCACTTCGTCCCAGACCGACGGCGCACTGGCTTCGGCGGCTTTATTTGTGTCGGTCACACACCCCAGCGCCTCGTAATCGATCATCACGGCATCGGCTGCGTCTTCGGCCTGCGCCAGCGTTTCCGCGACGACGACGGCAAGCGCCTCGCCGACATAGCGTGCCTTGTCCGTCGGCATCAACATATGATTGCCGATAAACGGGACGGTTCCACCGGGGCCATGCAGCTTCTGGTCATGCTTGGTTGACGGTAACGGGCTGTGGGGAATTTGCGACAATCCATCGTCAAGACAATCGGCACCGGTATAGATCCCGAGCACGCCGGGCATTGCGGCAACATCGGCCGTATCAATGCTCCGAAGAACGGCATGAGCGTGGGCAGACCGGACAACAGCCATGTAAGCCTGACCGTCAATTGACCAATCGTCGCTGAACCGACCGTTACCGGTCAGCAGCCGCGCATCTTCACGCCGGCGAACCGGCTGGCCTATTTTCTCATACTTCATCGTCGGGTTTCCCGATTTTAGATATCTTTATAGTGCCTGAATTATCTCCGTACGCTAGCGTATGGAAAGAATCAACACCCTGATTTATGGAGACACAAACGCTGCCGCATTCCGCCCGGCGATCCGGCCCAGCGTGACCGCCGTCAGCAAACCATTCCCCGACAGATAACCCCAGACAGTATCGCCGGAGACCCCGCGTGCAGCACCGCCACCGGCGAAGAGATTGGGAAAGGCGGCGCCGTCTTCACGCAGAACCTTCGCGCCTGAATCTATCGCGAGCCCGCCCTGGGTATGAAACAGCGCACCTGTTATCCGGATCGCATAATACGGCGCCGCAAGGGCGGGTTTAGACGCAAAATCCCGCCCGAAAGGGCAATTGCCCACGCCCGCGACATATCCGGCGCATTCAGCCATCGTCGCGGTAAGTTTCATGGGGTCCAGACCGCAAACCGATGCAAGTTCATCGATATCACCCGCGCGCCGGACCGCACCCGCCGCCTCGGCATCCCGGTAATCCTCGAACGTCATGCCAAGATCATGGATCCGCTGGTCGTAGATGTTCCAGGCGATGCTACCGGGCTGTGCCAGAACATCTACAGCCGCCTCGGAATATCCCTGATGCTCGTTAGCAAATCGATCTGCGTGCGCGTTCACCTGGATACCGCCCTCGGTCATGACCGCCCAGGTAATCAGCATACCGTGCGGCGACGCCCAGGACCCATGCCCCTGATAGGCACCCATATCCTGCACCCCAGCCCCAAGGGCACGACCCCACAGGATCGCATCGCCCTGATTACCGGTATGCCCGGCGAAAACCGCATCGGCGATCTCCGGGATAAATTCGCGCACCATGTCCGGATTGCCGCCATAGCCATTACAGGAGAGGACCAGCGCGGTGCAGCCGATCCGGTCGCTCGACCCATCGGGGCGTTCAACCTCCACGCCACGAATTGTCCCGTCGGACGTCGCAATAAGATCGGTGACGTGAGCATTCGTCAGAATATCGATTCCCGCCGCTGCCGCTGCATTCGTCAGCGCCCCGATCAGTTCGGCGCCCGTCTTCGACGGCGGCGCATGCATCCGGAACACGCTGTGACCGGGATACAAAAAACTGTCGACGAGCTGCAGCGGAACATCATGCTGGTCTATGAGCCATTCGACCGCGGGACCGGATTCACGGCACACGGCGTCAACCACATGCGCGTCCGCCCTGCCCTTTGATTTGCGGTGAATATCGGCGGCCAGTAGATCGACCTTGTCGTCAATTCCCTGCGCATGCTGAAGCCGCGTGTTGCAGGCCGGGATCATCCCCGATGACAGCGCGGTCGACCCTTGCGGAATTTCGTCCCGCTCAAGGATCAGAACCTCTGCGCCGGCTTCGCTGGCGGCAAGGGCGGCGACAATCCCGCACGCGCCTGCGCCGATGACAATTACGGGAATCTCAACGTCAAACGACGCATCTTCATCAAAAACGACCGTCATGATTCCCGTTCGACGATGACGTTGCCGTAAGAATCCACCCGACCCGAGAGTCCGGGATCGACAAATGTTGTTGCGTCCGGCTGTTCCAGAATTGCCGGGCCCGGGATCACCGTACCGACCGGCAGCATCAACCGGTCATAGACCCGCGCATCGTGCCAGGCACCCTGAACGTAGACCTTGCGTCCGGGACGTTCGGCTGCTTCCAGGGACGCGTCTCCGGACGGCGCCAGAACCGAGAGATCGAAATTGGGGCGATGCCCGATCACCGAAACCCGCAGGTTCATGACCCGGCAGGGAATGCCGTCGAGAACGCGGCCATATTCACGGCGATAGGCAGCTTCAAATGCCGCGTGAAGAGCATCGATACTGTCGGTCCCCGCAACGACCGGCGTCACCACGGTATGGGTCTGCCCGACATAAAGCATATCGAGCTCGACGATCTCTTCGGTCTCTTCCAGCGTCACGCCGGCACAGGCGAGACGCTCTCTGCCCTCGCCCGCCAGACGGCTGATCCCGGCCGCCAGTTGCGTCAGATCAAGCTCGTCGAGCAACGTGTTCAGCGTCTGGACAAAATCGTGGCGCATATCGGCGATCACGCAACCGATGGCGCTGGTTACACCCGGGAACCGCGGCACGAGCGCGCCGGAAAGGCCGACCTCGTTGACCAGTGCACCGGCATGCAGGGCGCCGCCGCCGCCAAACGGCATCGCCGTAAACTTTCGCGGATCATGACCGCGCTCAATCGACACAAGCCGGATGGCGCCGGCCATGCGCGAATTCGCGACGCGGATAATCGCTTCCGCCGCATCCAGATCATCAAGACCCAACGGTTCGCCGACATGGGTGCGGATGGCCCGGGCGGCCGCATCAAGATCGAGCGCGTTGATCTTTCCGCCGATGGGCCGTTCGGCATTGATCCGTCCCAGCAGGACGTTTGCATCCGTCACTGTCGGCCGGTCATTGCCGAGCCCGTAGCAGGCGGGTCCCGGATTGGCGCCGGCACTTTCAGGACCGATCTGCAGGATCCCACCACGATCGACCCTGGCGATCGAGCCGCCACCTGCGCCGATGGTCGTGATCTGGATCATCGGTGTGCGGACAACGAGGCCAAAATCAATCGACGTCTGTGCCGCCAGCGCGCTTTCGCCATCGGCCACAAGGGCGACATCAAAGCTCGTCCCGCCCATGTCGCAGGTCACGATATTCGGGAAGCCCGCGGCCTTCGCGATATGGGCAGCAGCAATCACGCCCGCCGCCGGCCCAGACAATGCTGTCCGCACTGGTATCTCGCGGGCGGTATCGACACTCATCACACCGCCATTCGACTGAACGATCAGGATATCACCCTCGAACCCGGCATCGTTGAGGGAGGCTTCTAGATTCTGCAGATAGCGCCCGATAACGGGCTGGAGCGTCGCATTGAGCGCCGTTGTCGAGGCGCGTTCGAATTCCCGCAGCTCGGGCAGAATATCGCTGGACACCGTGATGTGTTCGTTGGGCCAAACCGCTTTGGCGGCCTCGTAAGCCGCACGTTCGTTCTCAGGATTCGCATAGGAATTGACGAACATGATGGCCAGCGCCTCGGCACCCGCGGCCAGAAGGTCCGCTACGGCTTTTGACACAGCGTCAATATCAACCGGAGTGCGCACCGAACCATCGGCAAGAACGCGTTCCTCCACCTCGAGGCGCATATCACGCGGGATAACCGGCGTGTACGAGCCGCGCAGCCCCCAGATCTCCGGTCGGTCGCGGCGGCGCATTTCAAGAATATCGCGGAAGCCTGCCGTCGTGATCAGACCGGCCTTCGCGCCCTTGCGTTCAAGCAGCGCATTCGTGCCGACGGTCGTTCCGTGAACGACATTGGCAAGCGCCGGAATGCCGCTCTCTTCGGCGCCGGCGACCACACCCTCAATAAAGCCACGGGACTGGTCATCCGGCGTCGACGGCACTTTGGCGACGCGGCATTCACCGGTCGCCTCATCCAGCCAGAAGATATCCGTAAACGTGCCACCGACATCGACGCCGACAATGGCGGTTCTGGCAATCGAATCTCTGGAAGCAGCCATTATACGCCCCCCATCGATTGTCGGGTCGCGCTGGTCGCAGCGGCATCGACTGCTCCCTCGGCGGTGAGAATCACACCGTACTGTGCCGCCGCATTTTCCGGGCTGACGAAACCAAGCCGCACATCCGTGGCAACCATGTCGGGATCGCGCTCGATCGCCGGGCCATAGCCCCCGCCGCCGGGCGATTCAATACGAATTCTCTGGCCCTTTTTGAGGCGGATATCGACGGCCTTGGACGTCATTTCCGGTATGCGGGGTCCATCGTCCTGTTCGTAGCTGACAAAATTTACCGCTGCGTCTCCACCACCGACAATGCCCCGTGGCGGAAACTTCCCGCGCTCGGCAAAGACAAAACCGGTGGCCCGTTCCTCGAGCAGCTCGATCTCGTAAATCGCGCCCAGGCCGCCCCGGTGCCGGCCCGGACCGGCGGAATCAGGACGTATCGCCCATCGGGTAAAAGCGACCGGCAGCACCGATTCCAGGATTTCAACGGGCGGTATCGTCGCCATGGATATCGGGGCGTTCCCGTGGGTCAGCCCGTCGCCATCCGAATGGCCGCCGAGCCCGCCGCCAAAGAAAGAGAAAAACACCCAGGGGCTCGCCTGTCCCGGCCGTCGGCCATTGATCGAAACCGCGTTGATCGTGCCATAGCTGTTGGCGGGCGCAATCTCGGGATCAATCTTGGAAAACGTGCTGAACACGATATCGATCAGCCGGAGGATCGTCTCGGTGTACCCGCCGACGGGACGTGGCGCGACCGCAGACAGAATTTTGCCGTCGGGAATAACGAACGTAATCGGTTCCAATACGCCGCCATTTGCCGGTACGTCACGGAACACATGTTTGAGCGCCACATACGTCGCAGCGATGGTCGTGGATTCGGAAATATTTATCGGCCCGGCGCACGCATCGGCCGAGCGCGAAAAATCGAACTTTAATGTGCCGCCATCGATCGTGAGATCGAGCGCTATTTTGAGTGGTTCATCCTCGATACCGTCATTGTCGAGAAATTCCTCGGTAGAATAGGTGCCGTCGGCCAGGTCGCCGATCAGGCTGCGCATCTGGCGCGCCGAACGCTCCTTCAACTCGCTGAAGACAGCGCGCACTGTATCCCTGCCATATTCGTCGAGCAGATCGTCCATCCGCCGGACACCGAGGTCAAGCGAATTTATCTGGCCCATAAGATCGCCGTAGGAACTACCGGGGAGACGGCTATTCGCCGTCAGCACGGACACAATATCCTGTCGTATGACGCCCCGGTCCATCAGTTTGACCGGCGGCATCACGAAGCCTTCCTGAAAGCAGTCAGTGGCCGACGGATTGTAGTTGCCCGGGACACCGCCGCCGACATCATGCCAATGACCTGCCGAAGACAGCCAGCAATACAATTCACCGGCGCGGAAATATGGCCGCACGATTTTGAAATCGGACAGATGCGTGCCGCCCGCGTATGGGTCGTTGAAGATCCACATATCGCCGTCTTCGGCGCCGCCATCAGCTTCGGCCTTTGCGATACCGGTCCTCACCGCAAACGACATCACGCCGACGAATATCGGCAGGCCTTCCTTGCCCTGAATGAGCGTGTCGCCGGTGCCCGCTTCGTAGATGCCGTGGGAGGCATCGCGAGCTTCGGCGATGACCGGACTAAATGCAGCGCGAAACAGCGTCACATCCATCTCGTCGGCAATTTGTTCGAGCCTGCCCTTAATGACGGCAAGCGTTACCGGGTCGACGCTCATGCGGTTTCCTTGTTTGCAAAACGTTTTTCAAGATGGGGTACCAGTCCGCCATCGGCCAGCATTGCCAGCAAATACGGCGGCACCGGATCGCAGGCGTAGTCGGCACCCCCGTCAAGATCGCGCACTTTGCCCGCCACCGCGTCGATGGCGACATGGCTGCCGGCAGTAATTTTGGGAGCATCCGCACAGACCAGAGCCATCAGCCCGTGATTGATCGCGTTACGATAAAAGATGCCGCCGAAGGACGGCGCGAGGACGGCCGCGACACCGTGAAAAACCAGGGATTGCGCCGCCTGCTCGCGCGACGACCCCATCCCGAAATTCCGCCCGGCGCAGATAACGTCGCCAGGCCGGACATTCGGCACGAAGTCGGGATCGACGATCTCGAGGCAATGCTTCGCCATCTCCTCGGGCGGGCTTTTCATATACAGACCGGGGGCAAGAACGTCGGTATCGACATTGTCGCCATAGGCCCAGACCTTCGCCCGGTCGATAATGCCCCGGTCGATAATCTCGGGCGCACTCATGCCAGAAACTCCCGGGGATCACGGATTTCACCCGCGACCGCTGCCGCTGCCACGGTATAGGGATTACCAAGATAGACGTCAGACGAGGTCGCGCCCATACGACCCTGGAAATTTCGCGCCGTCGACGCGATACAGACTTCGTGTTCCGCCAGAATGCCCGCACCGTAGCCGGCACACGCCCCGCAGCCCGACGGCATCATAATCGCACCGGCCTCTGTCAGGATGGCGAGGGTGCCGTCGGCAGCCGCCGTCGTCATGTCTTTCTGGGATGCCGGCGCCACGAGGAACCGCGTGCCCTTTGCCACCTTTCGGCCTTTAAGCACTTCGGCCGCCATGTGGAGATCGACAAGCTTCGCGCCAGTGCACGCGCCGATATAGGCCTGATCTATCTTTGTGCCGGCTGTGTCCGCGACGGGGCCGGAATTGGCCGGGCTGTGCGGGGCGGCAACCTGCGGGCCGAGGGCGGCGACGTCGATGACGTGCGAAGCACGCACAGGCGCATCCGCATCGTTCTGCCAGCGCGCGATATCGCCCGGGTCAGCACCCGCATTCCGGATAAAATCTGCCGTTGTCTCATCTCCGGCAATCAGACCGGTCTGGGCGCCAAGTTCGGCCGCCATGTTGCACAGCGTCATGCGCTCCGCCATGGGCAGAGCAGCAATCGTATCGCCGACATATTCGACGACCTGATAATCGCCCCCATCCATGCCGAGGCGCGCGCAGAGGGCCAGCATCACATCCTTGGCGCTGACACCAAGCGGCAGGCCGCCGGTGACCTCTATCTGGATCGTTTCAGGCACCCTGACCCAGGTCTCCCCGGTCGCCAGTACACCCGCCATATCGGTCGCCCCGATGCCGAACATGAAGCAGCCGAATGCGCCGCCCGTGGGCGAATGACTGTCACCGCCGACCACGAACAAGCCGGGTTTCAGGTGGCCCCTCTCGGGGAGAACAATGTGACAGATCCCCTGCATGTCATAAAAATTCGGCAGGTTCTGTGCGGCCGCGAATTTGCGCGTCAGGTCGAGAATACGGGCACTCTCGGCATCCACAGCCGGCACGTAGTGATCCGATATCAACACGACCTTATCCGGGTCCCAGACACCGACGCCCAGTTTTTCCAGGATCGGCTGTACCCGGCGCGGCCCGCCGGAATCGTGCATCATCGCAAGATCGACCTTGCAGGTCACGATCTCCCCCGGTGCGACGGTCTCCACCCCGGCGGCGTGGGCGATGATCTTCTGTGCAAGAGTCTGGGCCATATAAGGTCTGTAATCCGCTGTTTTCTATGTGTCCAGCAACGTCAACTGCCGAGCGACGGCAACCACGTGGCGATGCCGGGGAAGATGACGATAAGCACCACCAGCAGCATTGCGCATGCCATGAAGGGGATCGCTGCCAGACAGATTTCGCTGAAATTTGTCCCCGGCGGCGAGACGCCCTGCATTACAAATAGAAGTAGGCCAAAAGGTGGCGTGGTAAAGCTGATTTCCATCGCCAACAGAACAATCACGGCAAACCAGATCGGATCGAAACCGAACTTTATCGCCAGCGGAAAGAAAATCGGCACTGTCAGCAGCATCATCGACAGCTGATCCATGAACATGCCGAGGATCAGCAGAATACCGAACATGAACAGCAGCATGACCAGCGGATCGAGATCGAACTGCGTGACCCAGGAGATCGGGCCCGACGACGCGCCGGAGAACGCGAGGCTCTGGCTGAAGGTCGCCGATCCGAAGATGATCAGCAGCGCCATGATGGTGAACCGGGCCGCACCCTCCATCGATGTCCAGGTCAATTTGAACGTCAGGCTCCGATAGCACACCTCGAGGATCAGAACGCCGAGACACCCGAACGCCGCCGCCTCGGACGGGGTCGCGATGCCCGCCATAATCAGAACGATGACACCCATAACGACCGACACCACCGAGATCCCCTGCCTGCAATGCGTTGGTCACCGCACCGGTATCGACCAGTCCACCCCGCGCGGTGTTGATCAATACCGCATCCGATTTCATCGCGGCGAGCGCGACCGTATCAATGATCTTCGATGTCTTCTCCGTTAGCGGCAGGTGCAGTGATACGACGTCCGCCACTTCCAATCCCGCTTCGAGGGAGGAGAACCGGTGGACCTGGGGCACCTCCCAGCTGCCGGGTGCGATATCCGGATCGAAAAACCCGACCGTCATACCCAGCGCACGCGCACGGTCGGCAAACGCGCGCCCGATGGCACCGTAGCCGACTGCCAGACACTGCAGCCCCGCGATCCGACGGACAGGTGCGGGAATTGGCATCCGGTCGAATTCGGCATCCTCCAGCAGATCGAAAATCCGCCCCTGATAGGCAACCGTTCCCCGCAACAGGGAAAGAGTGAGCGCCAGTGCATGATCGGCAACCTCGCCGGTGCCATAATCCGGCACGTTGCAGACTGGCACCCCGCACGCCGACCAGACGTCGAGATCGATATTATCCACGCCGACCCCTACGCAAACCAGGATACGGACATTCGACGCCGCCTTGGCAATGATCTTGTCGTAAGGCATCAGGTGATGTGCCACGAGGGCGTCTGCGCCGGACCATACTTCGGCGGAGAGTTCTCCCGCCTTTTGGGCATT
>Ga0308018_10001433_pt1 | contig 11132 bp, 6 predicted proteins | sample Neamet282_FD_203130 | JGI IMG/M metagenome (GOLD analysis project Ga0308018, IMG submission 203130) | Marine microbial communities from water near the shore, Antarctic Ocean - #282 | ecosystem: Environmental > Aquatic > Marine > Unclassified | place: Southern Ocean | collected 2014-10-01
CCCTGCCCTGCAGAGTGACGTTACCATCCGTGCCCCTTCCTCCTGACCAGACAGCGAATTAGAAGCAAGGAGTGCAAGGGCGCTCGCAACCAGGCCGTCGGTTTGTGCATCAAGATTAGCATCCACGCTACACCCGGTGCTGCTGGCGGCAGCAGGAGCGCCTCCGTTACCAACAGGTGCAAGGGCGATCGTCGTGCTCAGCATGGCAGGTTTTGACAGAAAGGTTGCGAATGCTTCGTCGTCCTCTTGTGGCGGCAGCTGCTGCGAATGCGGCATCACGCCGTGAATTGCACCGATGCGATCGACCTGCTCACTGTTCGCACCCATTGTGTGCATAACTCGCGGGATTGCCTAAGAGCAGCAGCGTCGCATTGGGAAGCACAGGGGGTGGCTGTGAGGATCCAAAGACGAAAAAGATGCAGGTGCGAGGCAAGATGCAAGCAAACTGCGGATAACGTTCGCGAGGGAAGCATACCTCGTTGTGCGCCGCCCCCGCCCAAGCCACGCAGGCACGGGCTGCCTCATTGCCTAGCAAAAGGTCCGCAGCAGCGGCGGCGGCTTGGTCAGCTGCGAGCGCGGCATGCATCGCAGCGCGTGCAGCTCTTGCCGCCACCTCGGCCGGCTTGCACAGCTGTTGGAGCGCAGCAGCGAATGAATGCACGACACATCGGAGGCGGAGCTCCTGCTCAATCAGCTCTATCTCCTCATCCACGGCCAGGAGCATCTCGAGCACGATCCCCGCGCAGACCCATCTCTTCGTCTCGACGCTGTCGACAGCTCCGAAGATCATCTCGTCGATCACCTCGGGAACCCACATTCTCTCAAGAGCACGAGCATCAGCAAAGTCGTGGCGCATGTCCCAAGGCGCGTCGAAACTGAGGGTCAACCGCCCCGACACAAAGCTATCCTTCAGCCACATAAAGCGAGTGGCATCAGTGAATGCTGGCTTTTCGATCTCGAAAGCACAGCCGCGCGCAGAACTCCAGGTGTGCCACAGATGGTGCCCGCGGACAGTGACCACGCCGATCACATCGCTACCATCGCTGACAGTCAGCACATCGGTGGACTTGTGCACGTTCCGCAGCACGATACGAAGCACGGGGGAGCGCTGCGAAACCTCAGGTACGGAAATTTCAAACGAAGACAGCAGTTCCTCCCAGCGCGGCGTATACGAAGAGTCAAGCAGAACATTCGTGCGCCCGACAAGGCGATCGCCGATGAAAACTTCCGCCATCGGTTTGCAGTCGCCCGCGAAGCCCGCGGAAGCTGTGAGGTTCGCGGACACAACCTGAGAGGGAACGCGGACAAGAATTGGAGGATGCAACCAACGGGCAGCACACCCAGAACACAATGCGTCAGTCGGCATCGGCATACTAGGCTTGAACAGAGCAAGCCGTCACCATCGTACCTGAATATGCAAAGGGAAGCGCGCTTGCTTCGCTGGCAGCTCTTTCATCTCTAGCTTCAGCGCCAGGCCGCCGCTCACTGCGTCAATCTCTTCCTTGCTGCCACCAGGGCGCGGGATCAGCGCGCACATAACAGTCGGATTAAGAGTGCTCGGCGGAGTTCGAGCCCTTTTCAGCGCTCTTGCCAGTGGAGCTGTGGCTGCCGCCGGTGACTTGCTCTCAGCTGCTACTGCTGCTGCTGCATCCGTGGGAAATTGCTGCTCCGAATCGCATTCTGCCCGCCCGTTCTCGTTCCCAGCCCTGTCTGTCCGAACGTCCGACACGCCTCCCTCCTGTGTGCCTTCCTTTGCCTCTCGCATCGTCCTAGCCCCGTGCTCCTTGGTCTCAAGATCTCGCCCCTCCTGATGCTGTTGTTCCTTTTGGTCTGCAGGATGCGTGATATCTGGTGGTGCTAACGGATTCTGCACCTTCGCCTCTACCTCAGCTTTGGCGTCGCAAATGTCTTCCACGCCATCCCTATTCTCTCCATCCTTTCTATACCCCGCCACCTCCCCTCCCACCTCCTGTTCCTGCTCCTCATGCTCCTCCCGCTCCTCTTCCGGTTGTTGTTGCTGCCGGCTGTCGTCTGGCTGTACCGCCCTCTGCCTCACCTCCAGCAACTGCACCAGCTTGTGGCGCAGTACTGCCTGCCCCAGGAACCTACCACTCGTGCTGTCAATCAGTTCGATCGAAAGCCAGCACTTACGAATGTCTGACGCGAGGGGCGGCAGCGGCACCACGATGGGAGCCTCCCCGCCATCTTGCCAAATCCATTCCATGCCGCCATCGCCTTCCGTGCTCCCGGGCCGCGCCGCGCCTGCTACGATCGCCGTCTTCGTGGCATTGCCCCCCGCACCCCACCATACCACGGCGTGCAACGATTTGCAACGCTGCGCCCCCTTCGCGCCGACCAGCTGCACGGTGATCTGGCGCCTTACGGCCGCCTGGTCCTCGGCCATTTGTGCATCGCTGGCACCTGGCTCGGCCGACGCCCTGCCGCCTGGAAACTCCCCAGGGCAAGGCAACGCCAGGGCGCGCGCTGCCTCCGCAATTGGCACACGCGCTGGCAGGTAGTCTGCGTCGTCCACCGCGCTCTCGTCCGCTTTGCCCGCTTTGCGTGGTTGCGCCCTGGGCACCACACCTGCGCCCCCCTTGGGCAGCGCACCCGCGCCCTGGGCCACAAGCTCGCGCATGTGCAGGAACAGCGCCGCCTCACCCATCTCACCGTGCTTGCTCTCATACACGGCGCGCAGGTGCTGCGCCACGGGATCGTCGAACGAACCCAACGATGCCGCTGCTCCCATCTTTGAGAAACGGCCCCCCCCCCTTTATAAGCCCCGGCCGTGGAGTTGAATTCTACGAATAACTATAAGAATACAAACTTCTACTTTTGGTTTTCATTGATCCGGCTCGTCTGCACTGCCCATCTTGTCGTAGATGTCACCTCCTCCCGTATGCACTGCGTCTTCGCACGCGCCGTCATCGCACGCACCCGCCGCGCACGGCGGGTAGTCCGCGCAGGAGAATGCGTTGTCCGCGAGATAGCACTCGGAGCTGCTGAACAGGTCGTGCGGCAGCTCACAAAATCCGTTCGCGATGGCTGTCAGCGCATTGTTCTCCAGGTGCAACGACTCTAGGTTCTTGAGCTTGCGCATGTCCGGGATGGTGCCGTGCAGCTTGTTGCGTGAGAGCGCTCTGAGAACCGACCGGGCAGCGAGCGTGCAAGGGGCGGGGGCGGGAGGGGAGGCGATCTCGGGTGAGCACGGGTCGTTGCGCGGCGTGCGGGAGCGGGGCGGCCGCGGCGGTAGGCAACGCACATGCTTTCCAGGGTGATGTGCTGCATTAGGCTCGCCGGTATCGTGCCCATGAAGCCATTGTGGTCCACGGACACCTCGCGCAACACCGACTCCTTCGCCTTGCGGAACTCGGGGAGTTCCCCCACGAAACGGTTCTTGGAAAGGTACAGGTCCTTCAGGTGCGGGATGCGCCCGACCCAGGCCGGAATTGAGCCCGTCAGCTGGTTCTCCGAGAGCTGCCACTGCTGCAACGAGGTGAGCCAGCGCAAGCCGTCCGGGATTGAGCCCTGCAGGTTGTTGCTGTCGAGGAACAGGCCCGTGAGCTCCGGCAACCACATGATCACCTCGGGTATGGTGCCGACCAGGTTGTTGTGCGCGAGGTACAGTTCTGCCACGTGGCCCAGTTCGTTGCACGTGATACCAAACCAGTGGCAGTGTGAGGGCAGCACCTGCGTCGGGTCGGCGTGCGCGTCAGACAGCCATTTCTCCTTCTTGGTCCAGGCGTCGTAGCCCGTCTCCAACGCGATCTGCACCAAGGTCAGGCACTCGTGGCGTTTCGGCCCGTCCAGCCCCGCGCAGGTCGACTCGTGCTCGTCGGACTCGACGTGCTCGCCCTCCTCCTCCACTTCGTACTGCAGTGTCCCGTCCATGCCGATCGTGACGGACGTCCGCTTCTGCTTCACCTTCACCACCTTTCTCATGGAGTCACCGTCCACCATACCGCGCGCTGCCAGCGCCGCCGCTGCGCCCGACACACGCGCTGCCTTGGCCTCTGCCGCCGCCCGCTCCTCCTTAGCCGACACCATAGGCACGCGCGGGCCAGCCTTGCTGGCCGCCTTATGGATCAGCGGCGGCAGCTCCACCGCGTGCGGTCCGCGCTTCTGGCCGGGGCCGGCGCCAGGCGCACGCTCTTCAATGACCGCATGGTAGCACACCAGTCCCAGAGTGAGCGCGCTCAACACCACAACGACCAGCTTCAGCAACGAAAGCGCCGCCATAGAATTCTAGTCAAGATGCTCGTTTAATCTCAAAGGGCTTCAAAAAAGTAGAGCAGAGCAGATTTCTAGTAAAAATGACCCAGAACTGGCTGCCGCGATGGGAAGGTTGGCGCGGGGAGAAACTGGGCCGCTTCTTCGCAGTTGGCCGCGACACACGCAAGGGCCACACAGAATTCTACAGATGTACCCAGGTACACGAAACGTTTCTAGTCCAAAAACGTGCAGCGCGAGCTTCGCCTGAAACGCAGCCACCGTTCCTGCTCCGCGGTAGTGAAGCGCCACCACGCCGTCAAGCCGTGCACGAGACGCCCGCGCTCCACGCGATTGAAAATGGACGAGGCGCTCCGCGTCGCATCGTCCACGTACGTGCAGCGCGAGCAGCGGCGGCATCGGCGTTCTTCTTCGCGTGATATTGGCAGCCCACAGCGCGTCAACATCAAGCGCTTCAACCACATCGACGACGGCGAGGAGCAGCGGAGCCGTGGCACCTCCAAGGACTTCAGCGAACCGCCGTTTGCGCCTCCCTCGGCTTCGGTCCCGCCGACGGCAGTGCGGCGTGTTCCCGCACGGCCTTCACCGCTGCGCAGCCGCAGTGGCCCGAGCACCCTGGACAGTACGGATGGCCTGTTTCCACCACGGCTGCGCCTGCAAACGCCTTCTGTCGCCGCCACCAGCAGTGCCGCTGCGGGGGTAGACCTTGGTGCACTCGCCCGCAGCACTGCGCCCTCGCCCTCCGTCTCCTTCGCCCTGAACAACACGGCACGCCTGTCCGTGGCGTCGCTGCAGCATGCACTCGCGGAGCTGGCGGCCGGCGCGTCGCTGCCTGTGCGCGCCATTACGGTCGAGCACTCATTCGGGGATGTCGGAAGGCTCGGGGAGCGGCTGAGTCGCCTGGAGAGCGAGCTCGGCGCTGCGGTGGCGGAATGTGCGGCCAAGGGCGAGCGCATTGCACGCTACGAGGAGATGCACGCGGTCATGCGCCTACACGGCGACACGGGCAACGGCTCGTCTGGACCCACGATGGCGCTGTGGCCAGAACGTGGCGTGCCATCGGAGGCGGCTGCAGCGGCTATGGGGGCAGCACAGAGCACGGGACACGTGTGCATGTACCAGCGGACCATTCTGGGACTGAACGCCGAGGTGGAGGTGCTTGGCGCGCGCGCGGAGCAGGCGGAGGCCACCCTGGCCGAGCTGGAAGATCCCGCCGCAACTATAGCGGAGCTGCGCGGGAAACTTGCAGCGGCGCGCGACGCGCTCGCAGCGAACGAGGAGGCACATGCGGTGGCAATGGAGCGCACACAGCGCAGTGCGGCCGCGACGCAGGCATCTGCCGCAGCGGAGGCGCAGGTGGCCGCCGAGTCTGCTGCAGCAGAGGCACGCGCATCCGTTGAGAAGCGCAACGCGTTTCTACTCGCACGCTTTATTGCGATGATGCGGAACCGTTGCGTCGTGCGATGCTTTGAAAGCTTGCAAGAATTCGCGGGCGTGCGCCGTCGTGCGCGGCGCGTGATGCAGCGACTGGTCAATCGCGTCAAGAAGGATGGCCTGGCGCGCGCCATTGCTGCATGGCGTCAACACTTGGCGAGCATCATGGTGGCACGACAGCAGGAGGAGGAGCGCGCTGCGTTGCAGCGCGACATGGCGCAGGAGCGGGAGCGGCTACTAGGTGATGCACAGCGCTCGCTTGATGCACAGCGCGAGCAGATCATCCACATGCAGACAGCACGCGTTGTCGCGCGCTGGCGCAACGGCACGATGGTGCGCATCCTGCACGCGTGGCGTTCGGACGCGGCAGAGGCGAAGCGGCACCGCAACTTGCTCGCGCGCTTCGTCGCGCAGATGCGGCAGCGCTGCGTGGTAAGCTGCTTCGAGAACTGGAACGACTTCACTGGCACGCGCCAACGCGCACGCCGCGCCATGCGGAGCATGATCGCGCGGGTGACTCGCCGCGGTCTGTCCAAGGGGATGGGCACGTGGAAGTGGGCTATGGCGGAACGCCTCGCGCAGGACGCACGCCAGCTCGAGCAGGTAGCAAAACGCTCTTGCGCGGAGGCGCAGGCAGTGCGCGACGAGGTTCAGACACGCGAAGAATCACGCAAGGTGTTGCTCCTTGCGCGCTTCATAGCAACGATGCGCAGTCGCACGGTGGTGCGCTGCTTCGAGAACTGGTCGGCGAATGCGGCGGAGCGCAAACGCAATCGCTGGCTCGTGACAAGATTCGTCGCAACGATGCGGAACCGAACTGCTGTGCGCTGCTTCACCGCATGGGCTAGCTACGTCGCCATGCGCAAACGCGCGCGGCGTGTGATGCAACGTCTCCTCGACCGTGTGGAGAGGGGTGGGCTGATGCGGGCGATGACCTCGTGGCGCTTCCACCTGACAGCCCTTGCGCTCGAGGATGCGCGTGCGAACGCCAAGGCCCAGGCAGATGCGGAACGCGTGCGCGTTGCGATTGAGGTGGAGGAGCAGCGCACACGGATCATTGAGCAGCAGACGGCACGCGTAGTGGCGCGCTGGCGCAATGGCACGATGGTGCGTATCCTGCACGCGTGGCGCGCGGACGCGGCAGAGGCGAAGCGACACCGCAACTTGCTCGCGCGCTTCGTCGCGCAGATGCGGCAGCGCTGCGTGGTAAGCTGCTTCGAGAACTGGAACGACTTTACCGGCACGCGTCAGCGTGCACGCCGCGTCATGAACGGCTTGATCAATCGCGTGGAGCGCGGGCGTCTCGTGCACGGCTTGACGGCGTGGCGGCGCTTCACTACCGCGGTGCAGCTGGAGGAAACGGTGGCTGCGTTTGAGGAGAAGCTCGAGGCGGAGCGCTCAAGCTTGTCAGCCGACCAACAGGAGCTGCGCGCGAAAATTGCGCGCGAGCGTGAAGCGCTCCAGGAACGCGAGGCGACGCGCCAGGAAGGCGTCGTGGCGAAGGTGATCGCGCGCATGCGGCAGCAGTGTGCGTCCAGCGCGTTCCAGGGCTGGCACAGCGCTGTGCTGGAGCGCAAGCGAAACCGATGGCTTGTCACCAAGTTCGTCGCCACGATGCGGGATCGCACTGCTGTGCGCTGCTTCACCGCGTGGGGTGGGTTCGCCAGGAGGCGAGTCAGCGCGCGGCGCGTTATGCAGCGCTTGGTAGATCGTGTAGAGAAGGGTGGGTTGATGCGGGCGCTGACCTCATGGCGCTTCCATTTGGCAGGCATTGCGCTTGTGGATGAGCGCAAGCGTCTGCGGCAGCTCGCTGAAGAGGAGCAGGGGGCGCAGCGCATGAAGATAATTGAGCAGCAGACGGCGCGCGTCGTGGCGCGCTGGCGCAACGGCACGATGGTGCGCATCCTGCATGCGTGGCGCGTGGACGCGGCAGAGGCGAAGCGTCACCGCAACTTGCTCGCGCGCTTTGTTGGCCTGATGCGCAACCGCATCGCCGCCCGCCTGATGGGCAGATGGGCTGACTTCGTGAATGAGAGGAAACGCGCGCGCGCAGTGGTTGCAAGAGCGTTGCGCCGCATGCAGGCAGGTGACTTGGTTGCGGGGATGGCCGCATGGAAGCACCACATCTTCGTGCTCGCCAGGCTGGCACAGCAGAGCCAGGCGCTGAAGGAGCTACGGGCAGAGCGCGAGAAGATTATGGCGCGCGAGGCGACGCGCCAGGAAGGCGTCGTGGCGAAGGTGATCGCGCGCATGCGGCAGCAGTGTGCGTCCAGCGCGTTCCAGGGCTGGCACAGCGCTGTGCAGGAGCGCAAGCGAAACCGATGGCTTGTCACCAAGTTCGTCGCCACGATGCGGAATCGCACTGTTGTGCGCTGCTTCACCGCGTGGGCCGGCTACATGGCCTTGCGCGAGCGCTCACGGCGTGTGCTGCACCGCCTGACCGCCACTAAGGCATCACGCGGACTGGCAAAGGCGCTGGCCTCGTGGAAGCTAGCGCTGGCCTACATTGATGCACAGGGGGAAATTGAGCTTGAAAGGGTGCGCGTCCAGGAGGAGGCCGAGGAGGAGCTCGAGGCGCAGCGCCTGCAACTGCTCGAAGGTCAGGCGAAGCGTGTCATGGCGCGCTGGCGCAACGGCACGATGGTGCGTATCCTGCACGCGTGGCGCGCGGACGCGGCAGAGGCGAAGCGGCACCGCAACTTGCTCGCGCGCTTCGTCGCGCAGATGCGGCAGCGCTGCGTGGTAAGCTGCTTCGAGAACTGGGATGCATCGGTGCGTATTCGGCAGCGTGCGCGGCGCATGATGCGGCGCATGATCAATCGCGTGGAGAAGGGTGGTTTGGTGCGGGCGATTGCCTCATGGCGACGCTGCCTGGCGATCATGGACACGGAGCACGCCGTGGCCACTAGTGTGGCGGTGCTCTCAGCCGATCACAAACGACTCGTCGCCGAGGCGCAGGGCGAAGCAAAGCGCATATCGCAGCAGCGGCGCCAGGCTTTCCTCGCGCGCACCGGCGCAAGGATCACGTACGGCAGTCTCGCCATGTGCTTCGACAAATGGCGGCGACAAATGGAGGCCTTGCGGCGCCAAGAGGCAGGGGCGACGCGCCTGATCCTGCACGCCACCAACCGCAAGCTCTCCAACGCATGGCGCATGTGGTGGGGCATACTTGTACAGAGGCAGCGGCGCAGCGAGGCGGCAACGGCCAAGGCGGTCCGCGCGCTGCACGCGCGACGTCGCATGCAGCTCATGCTTGCTATGGCACGCTGGCGTTTCGCGTGGCGGCAGGATAGCGCCACGCAGCGCGCGAAAGCGGCTGCCAAGCGCTCCATCATGCGTGTGGTGAATCGTGACCGCGCTGTTCTGACGGCGGCTGTCGGTAAATGGCGCACAGTGACGGCCCTCGAGTACGATGCGCGCGAAGCGCTCTCGCGCGCCGAGAAGCGCCGCGTCTCTGACACTCAACAGCTGCACAACGCGCTGCTGCTCGAGCGCGAGCGCAGCGTGGGAACCTCAGAGCGCCTCACCGCACGCGTGATGGCGAACTGGCAGGGCGACCGCCAGGCACGCATCTTCCATGCCTGGGCTGCGCTCGCGCGGCGTGCTGGCAGCCGCCGCCGCAAGGTGAAGATGGCACTTGATCGCATGAACAATAATGCCCGTTCGATGCGCCTTGCTTGGGCAAAGCTCTCGGGCGTGCACATGACTAAGGTGCGGCGCGAATCGATGATGAGCCAGGCCAAGGCCAATGCCCTTGCGGAGCAAAATAAGGCGCAGCTACAAGAGATGCGCGTGATGATGGCGCAGGCGGAGGTAAGCAAATGCATCCTGACAGGCTTGCGCTCCGATCTGCGCTGCCATCTCCCTCATTTGCCCTGCTCATACAATAGATACCCTCCCGTTGCTCGTTGCCCCCGCCCTTGCAGCACCGCTGCTATGCGCGTCAGATGTCACACCTGTTGCGCAAATGGCGCAACGCGACGCTGTCGCTCGTTTGGCGCTCGTGGTCGGCCTTCGTCAGGAGCCTACAGCATCGGTGCGTGCCCAGATACCCTTGGGGGGTTGTTTCTCGCACCGCCTACTCCTCGTGCTGCCTTACCACTCACCCGATCCGCGTCGTGCCGTCCCGCCGCCCCTCGTCTGCGCAACGCACAGCGAGCGCAAGCGCCATGCCGTGGCGCGCATCCTTCGAAAGCAGCAGAGCCGACTTTTCACCAAGGCCATTCTGATTTGGAAGCTCGTCATCATCGCAGAGAATCTCGTGGGGCAGCAGGTGCAGGCAGCGGCAGCCGCCGTTGCTTCTGCTTCTAATGCGGCCTCTGTGCATAGCCGGGGCGGCGCAGGAGAGGCGGAGCTCGCCGCACAGCAGCAGCAGCAGCATGTGGTGCTGCGCTCGCTGGCAGCGCGCATGACTGTGCACGTGGAGGCGGCCTTCCGGCTGCTTGGCGCGTTTGGATTCCTCCCAAAGTACGTGGCCGGCGCCTGGCTGCTTTTCGTTGCCCCCCTCCCGGGCTGTGACCCCCCCTCCATCACTGCTGCCGCACTCTTATTGCCTCTCACTCACGCACCGCCACTCCCGCTGCTCGGTTGCCCGCGCTACACTGGACCCTTGCAGGTCCGTTGTCTCGGAGCTGCGTGCTCTGCAGTCCCTTATTGTGGGCCTCAGTGTGGACACTGGCTTGGGCAACACTGGCGGTGTCCACCCTGCATCGCCCGCCCGCTCGCCGGGCGGGCGTAGCAGTGGGCCAAGCTTCGGCTCGCCCACTCTGCGCGGTCTTGGCGGCGGCACTTCGCCCAGCCGCCATCGAGTGCGCTCGCCGAGCGGCACGAATCGCTCCTTCGCGCACGCCTCTCCCGCCATGAACGGAGGCGAACCGCTCCACTCAGCAGATTTGAGCCTTTCGCACGTTTCGACTAGTGGCACCGAATTTGACCCGCCATCGCATGCCCGGGGCGTCCCGCCGCTCGACGCCTACCGCAGCGCCCCAGTGCCTGCAGCAGCTCGGTCTGCGGTTCCCATGCATGGAGGTGGCGCGAACGGCGCGGGCTACGATTACTCCGGCGAAGGCGTGTTCGCGCGCCCTGCACCGCGCCCGCGCTTTCGTTAAAGAAACCATTATAAACAGTATAAAAGACCAAAAGATTTACTTATATAAGACGTGAAAAGTCAGTAAGCGTACAAGATTGAGACCTGAGAGCCCCCTCGGGTGTGCATTTCAAATTTCAAACGCCTAAAAGCCTTCTCAAAAAGCATGTGACATGTGGCGCCCCGGGTGTCCCCTCGCGCTGGGTCGGAGGGGGATTTTGTGGAGAGAGTTCGGCATAAGCTTAGGTCTGTGCATGAGTTAATAAGCTTACATGGCGACATTTAGGTTTATGCAGGATACGGCGAAGACGGCGATGAGGCGAGTGCTGGGCATACGCGGCGGACAGGGCGAAACGTTGGTACCACCGACAGCGGTGGCAGG
>Ga0308018_10001435_pt1 | contig 11116 bp, 1 predicted proteins | sample Neamet282_FD_203130 | JGI IMG/M metagenome (GOLD analysis project Ga0308018, IMG submission 203130) | Marine microbial communities from water near the shore, Antarctic Ocean - #282 | ecosystem: Environmental > Aquatic > Marine > Unclassified | place: Southern Ocean | collected 2014-10-01
GTTAGAGTACGATGACCCAAAAGCAATGCAACTTGATTATGGCGGTTTTGATATCTTAGAAGTAAAATCTCAAAATGATAAATCAGCCTTTGTTAAAGCAATTGTCAATGGACCACTTGGAATGATATTTTCTCACATGGAAGATGTGTGGTGGGTTAATCCATCGCACCTATCCAGCAATGGACTGATGCTAACTATGCGTGGAACAAGAACTGCATTACGCACTCTGCGTCATAAAATCTCAGAACTCGTCGGTAAGGGATTTAGCTTGAAACTCGGCACAGAAACTTTGCAAGGACCAGAGTTTATTGATATACTCCCTCCTAAACAAAGAATCGTTCTTGACAAGGCGATTGAAATGGGCTACTATAGTCGGCCAAGAGGCTGCACTCAACGTGATATTGCTCAGGCCATGGATCTTAAACAGGCTACAGTAAGTGAACATCTTCAATCTGCAGAAGCCAAGATAATTAATTCATCAAATAGTTGAGATAAACAGACCTATCATGAACGGGAGTAGGCATTTGGAGGGTTAATGCTATGCCGATGTATGTCCAGTGTGCGCCATGCTAATTTCAATCAAGCGGTCATTCTCTCTCTCCTAATGCTCATGATGACTCAAGTGGGATTTGTTGAACAATTCAATCCCTTAATTTCTGAGGAAGAAACTCAACTTCCTGATGAGACATCTGTCTCCAACGCTGGCTCGAGCGCTGTTTTCAGCAACACAAAAATATCCGCTGGAACCTATCACACCTGCGCCATTCTCGACAACGGTTCAGTCTCCTGTTGGGGGTCTGGAAGCAATGGCAAATTGGGCGACGGAGGAATATCTCAAAAGAATACACCAACCTCGACCAGTAGCCTTGGTGCTAACCGCACAGCAGTCGCCATAGCCGCTGGAAGCGGCCACACCTGCGTCATCCTTGACAACGGTTCAGTTTCCTGTTGGGGGTATGGAGCCAGTGGTCAAATGGGTAACGGAGGCACATCTGGTTCGAGCACGCCAACCTTGACCAGTAGCCTTGGTGCTGGCCGTACTGCAGTCGCCTTATCCTCTGGAGGGGCCTTCACCTGCGCCATTCTTGACAACGGTTTAGTCTCCTGTTGGGGCGAAGGAAGCCTCGGCCAACTGGGCAACGGAGGAACATCAAATTCACTCACACCAACCTTGACCAGCAGTCTTGGTGCTGGCCGTACGGCAGTCGCCATTGAAGCAGGAGGCACTCACGCCTGCGCCATTCTTGACAATGGTTTAGTTTCCTGTTGGGGAAGTGGAGGTTATGGCAAATTGGGCAACGGAAACACGACAGATTCACTCAGCCCAATCTTGACCAGCAGTCTTGGTGCTGGCAGAACGGCGGTCGCTCTATCCGCTTACGACAAACACACCTGCGCCATTCTTGACAACGGTTCAGTCTCCTGTTGGGGATATGGAGGTAGTTATGCATTGGGAAACGGAGTCGGATCTTCTGTGAACACTCCAACCTTGACCAGCAGTCTTGGTGCGAACCGAACTGCGGTCGCCCTCGGCACCGGATGGGACCACACCTGCGCCATTCTTGACAACGGTTCAGTCTCCTGTTGGGGATCTCAAAGCTCTGGCAAATTGGGTAGCGGAGGAACCTCGGGTTCGCTGGCTACACCAACCTTGACCGGCAGCCTTGGTTCTGGCCGAACCGCGGTCGCCATTTACGGTGGATACGCCCACAACTGCGTCATTCTTGACAACGGTAATGCCTCCTGTTGGGGATACAATGGCAATGGCCAACTGGGCAACGGAGGTACAACGGATCAGAGCTACCCAACAGCAGTCTCGGGCTCGGATGTTTTCGACTCGAGCACCGGCAGCAACGCCTTGACCGCGAGCGTCGAAGGTGCAGCACTCACCGTTGACCAAGCAATGACCGACATCACTTTCCAATACAACGCCAGTTCAAGCAGCAGTTCAGGTTCCACGTTCACCAATACCTCAGGTAGCATTGACACCTCTGGAGATGTGGGCTGGCACCCCTCAATCGCCAACGATTCGAATGGATACAGTCACATTTCCTACTTTGATGACACCAATGACGACCTCAAGTACGCGACCGATGAGAGTGGTTCTTGGGTTGTTACTTCCGTTGACACCTCTGGAAATGTGGGCTCGTACACCTCCATCGCTGTTGATTCCAATGATGATGTGCATATTTCTTACTATGATACCACCAATTTCGACCTCAAGTACGCTACTGACAAGAGTGGTTCTTGGGTTGTTACTTCCGTTGACACCTCTGGAAGTGTTGGCACGTACACCTCCATCGCTGTTGATTCCAATGATGATGTGCACATTTCCTACTTTGATCAAACCAATGGCGACCTCAAGTACGCTACTGATAAGAGTGGTTCTTGGGTTCTTAGTTCCGTTGACACTACTGGAGCTGTGGGCCAGTACACCTCAATCGCTGTTGATTCAAATGATGATGTGCACATTTCCTACTATGATGACACCAATTTCGACCTCAAGTACGCGACCAATAAGAGTGGTTCTTGGGCTCTTACTACCATTGACACCCCTGGATATATTGGCAAGTACACCTCCATCGCTGTTGATTCCAATGATGATGTGCACATTTCCTACTATGATCAAAGCAATGGCGATCTGAAGTACGCGACCGATAAGAGTGGTTCTTGGGTCACTACTTCCCTTGACACCTCTGGATATGTGGGCTATTACACCTCCATCGCTGTTGATTCCAATGATGATGTGCACATTTCCTACTATGATGCCACCAATTTCGACCTCAAGTACGCGACCAATAAGAGTGGTTCTTGGGTTCTTAGTTCCGTTGACACTACTGGAGCTGTGGGCCAGTACACCTCACTCGCTGTTGATTCCAATGATGATGTGCACATTTCCTACTTTGATGACACCAATAACAACCTCAAGTATCTCACAATGAATACCGGTTCGAGCAGCAGCAGCGCTGGCGCTGTTTTCAGCAACTCAAAAATATCCTCTGGTCCATTTCACAACTGCGCCATTGTTGACAACGGTTCAGTCTCCTGTTGGGGAAGAAATAGTTATGGGGAACTTGGAGATGGAACGACGACTGATCGAAGCACACCTACTCAAACATCGAGTCTTGGAACAGGAAGAACTGCAGTTGCAATTTCTTCGGGAAGCGGGCACACCTGCGCAATTCTTGATGATGCATCTGTTAGTTGTTGGGGCTGGAATAGCAAGGGTCAACTTGGAGATGGAACGACGACGAATCGAAACACGCCTACTCCAACATTGAGTCTTGGAACTGGAAGAACTGCAGTTGCAATCTCTTCTGGAGAATACCACACCTGCGCTATTCTTGATGATGCATCTGTAAGTTGTTGGGGACGAAACCTCAACGGCCGACTTGGAGATGGAACCACTACTAATCGAAACACACCTACTCAAACATCGAGTCTTGGAACTGGAAGAACTGCAGTTGCAATTTCCGCTGGATACCTACACACCTGCGCTGTTCTTGACAATGGTTCAGTCTCCTGTTGGGGGGCTGGAACCTCTGGCCAACTTGGAGATGGAACGAATATGTATCAGAGAACCACACCTACTCAAACATCGAGTCTTGGAACTGGAAGAACTGCAGTTGCAATCTCTTCTGGAGACTACTTCGCCTGCGCTCTTCTTGATGATGCATCTGTAAGTTGTTGGGGATTCAATAATAATGGCCAACTTGGAGATGGAACGACGACGAGTCGAAACACGCCTACTCCAACATCGAGTCTTGGTTCTGGAAGAACTGCAGTTGCAATTTCTTCTGGAATTGAGCACACCTGCGCAATTATTGATAATGGTTCTGTAAGTTGTTGGGGATATAATTACAAAGGCCAACTTGGAGATGGAACAACGGCTTCTAAATCCACACCTACTCAAACAGCGAGTCTTGGAACTGGAAGAACTGCAGTTGCAATCTCTTCTGGAAATGGGCACACCTGCGCGATTCTTGATGATGCATCTGTAAGTTGTTGGGGAGCCAATTACTATGGTGAACTTGGAGATGGAACGACGACTGATCAAAGCACACCTGGACCGGTCTCAGGCTCAGATGTTTTCGACAACAGCACCGGCACAGTCGGCGGCATGACCGACCTTAGCGGAGCAACCTGTTCAATCTCACCTGCATTACCATCTGGACTCTCTATCACACAAGGAACCTGTAGCATTGGCGGTACACCACTTGCAGAATCAAGTAATACAACCTATACAGTTTCTGCAATACTCAACACCGTCACCTACCAGGCGACCGTTTGGCTCTCCGCCACGAACGTTAACACTTTTACCAGTACGGTTGACGGTGCAGACCTTTCACTTGGTGAAGCGATGACTCCAATCACGCTCAACTATACTGCAGAAAGCTCCGGTTCCACGTTCACCAATACCTCAGGTGTCGTTGACGCCTCTGGAAATATCGGCTATTACTCCTCAATCGCCAACGACTCGAATGGATACAGACACATTTCCTACTATGATTCCACCAATGACGACCTCAAGTACGCGACCGATAAGAGTGGTTCTTGGGTTGTTACTTCCGTTGACACCCCTGGAAATATGGGCTATTACACCTCAATCGCTGTTGATTCCAATGATGATGTGCACATTTCCTACTATGATTACACCAATTTCGACCTCAAGTACGCTACTGACAAGAGCGGTTCTTGGGTTCTTACCTCCGTTGACACCTCTGGAAAGGTGGGCCATTACACCTCAATCGCTGTTGATTCCAATGATGATGTGCACATTTCCTACTATGATCTAACCACTTACGATCTGAAGTACGCGACCGATAAGAGTGGTTCTTGGGTTCTTACTTCCGTTGACACCTCTGGAGTTGTGGGCCAGTACACCTCAATCGCTGTTGATTCCAATGATGATGTGCACATTTCATACTATGATGGCACCAATGCCGACCTCAAGTACGCGACCGATAAGAGTGGTTCCTGGGTTGTTACTTCCGTTGATACTAATGGATCTGTGGGCAAATACACCTCAATCGCTGTTGATTCCAATGATGATGTGCACATTTCATACTATGATGACATCAATGACGACCTCAAGTACGCTACTGACAAGAGTGGTTCTTGGGTTGTTACTTCCGTTGACACCTCAGGAGATGTGGGCTATTACACCTCAATCGCTGTTGATTCCAATGATGATGTGCATATTTCTTACTATGATACCACCAATTTCGACCTCAAGTACGCTACTGACAAGAGTGGTTCTTGGGTTCTTACTTCCGTTGACACCTCTGGAAATGTGGGCCATCATTCCTCAATCGCTGTTGATTCCAATGATGATGTGCACATTTCATACTATGATGGCAGCAATCTCGACCTTAAGTATCTCACAATGAATACCGGTTCGAGCAGCAGTTCGAGCAGCAGTTCGAGCACTGTGTTCAGCAACTCAAAAATATCCTCTGGTGGACTTCACACCTGCGCCATTCTTGACAATGGTTCAGTGTCCTGTTGGGGAAAAGGAACTTTTGGTGGATTGGGCAACGGAGGCACATCGGATAAGACAACGCCAACCTTGACCAGCAGCCTTGGTGCTGGCCGAACGGCAGTCGCTATATCCTCTGGAGGCTGGCACACCTGCGCCATCCTTGACAACGGTTTAGTCTCCTGTTGGGGATCTGGGGCCCAAGGGCAACTGGGCAACGGAAGCACATCAAATTCACTCACGCCAACCTTGACCAGCAGCCTTGGTAGTGGTCGCACGGCAGTCGCCATATCCTCTGGAAGGTCCCAAACCTGCGCCCTTCTTGACAACGGTTCAGTCTCCTGTTGGGGGCTGGGCAGCAACGGCCAACTTGGCAACGGAGGTACGACTCAACAGAACTCGCCAACCTTGACCAGCAGCTTTGGTGCTGGCCGCACGGCAGTCGCTATATCCTCTGGAGGCTATCACACCTGCGCCATTCTTGACAACGGTTCAGTCTCCTGTTGGGGGCTGGGCAGCAACGGCCAACTGGGCAATGCAAGCACATCTAAACAGTACTCGCCAACCTTAACCAGCAGCCTTGGTAGTGGGCGAACAGCAGTCGCCATTTCCACTGGAGAGAGGTACACCTGCGCCATTCTTGACGATGGAACTGTAAGTTGTTGGGGACAGAATCAATATGGGCAACTTGGAGATGGCACTTCTACTCAAAGAGCTACACCTACTCAAACATCAAGTCTTGGAACTGGAAGAACAGCGGACGCTCTTTCCTCTGGAAGTTACCACGCCTGCGCCATTCTTGACGACGGTTTAGTCTCCTGTTGGGGTCGTGGGGGCAATGGCCAACTGGGCAACGGAGGCCTATTGAATTCCCTCTCGCCAACCTTGACCAGCAGCCTTGGTGTTGGCCGTACGGCAGTCACCATATCTGGAAATATCCAAACCTGTGCCATTCTTGACAACGGTAATGCCTCCTGTTGGGGGTACAATTCAAATGGCCAACTGGGAGATGGAACGACGTCTGGCCGACTGATACCTACAGCAGTCTCGGGCACAGATGTTTTCAATTCCAGCACCGGCACATCTACTGCGGCAACCTGGGAAATCGAACCTGCTTTACCTGCAGGCATGAGCCTCGCTGGTGGCGTCATCAGCGGTACGCCTTCGGTTTATGCAAAGAATCAGACTTACACTGTCTATGCCAATGAAAGCGGTCATTCAACGACGTTCGAATTGTGGTTCACGGTTGATACCACCAATCCACACACGGTCGTCGAGAACCAAGCCATCGATGCAATCGGCTTCCATCCACCGTTCAACAACGGTACGACCACATGGACGGCTTCGGCTAACTTGCCAGGAAACCTCACGATTGATGCCTCTACAGGTGAAATTACTGGAACGGTCATCAGCACCTTTGCGAATGCGACCATTACGGTAACGGCAACCCATAACGGCAGCGCCATCGAGACCTTCACGTTCAACCTTCAGAGTCTTGCTGACTATGACGGAGATGGATTAGCAAATGAACTTCCAATTGATTACAACTCTGCTGAACAACCAACTTCTGGCTTAGTTGCTGATGATGATGACGACGCTGACGGCTTGCTCGACAGTGTAGAGACCAATACAGGAATCTACATTGATGCAACTGACACAGGAACCGACCCACTTAACCCTGATACTGATGATGATGGGATTTGTGACGGGCCAAATGCTGTACCTCCAATCTGTATAGCGGGACCAGATCCAGACCCGAATGGTGTATTGCCTCCTGCAACCTTGGTTGGTGTCAATAATACCGCCATCAACACTCTTGCTCCTTACATGTCGATTAGCGGCGGGACCTACGAGATTTCACCTAATCTCCCTGCCACTCTATCTCTTGATGCCAACAATGGCGAAATCAGCGGAACTCCAACGGAAACACTGGCTAACACCACGTTCACCGTTTGGGTTAATCATAGCGGTAGTACCTCACTTTCGTGGGACTTTACTGTTGAAATCCTTGAGGATACTGACGGCGATGGAATGCCAAATGTATTGCCAGGCGATTACGATTCATCCAATCCGGATTCACCCGGTCTTGTCGAAGATACTGACGATGATAATGATGGTATTTCAGATATAGATGAGCAAAATGATGGTACTAATCCATTGCACCCAGATACAGATGGTGATGGAATGTGTGACGGAGAAATCGCTTCCACATATTTTGACCCGAACTGTGGCGCAGGTCCAGATGCGTTCCCAACCGACCCATCAGCTGATACAGACACCGATGGTGACGGCGACCCAGATACACTCAATCCTCCTTCTAATAGCGACCCTGTTTTGGTCGAAGATTTGGACGATGATGGTGATGGCTTAGACGATGTTAACGAAACAAATACCGGCATTGCCAACGGCGATACCGACACTGGAACCGATCCTCTCAATCCAGATTCTGACTTTGATGGAATTTGTGATGGACCAATTGCAGTTCCACCAATCTGTATTGCTGGACCAGATGAAACACCACTTGGTCAACCTGCGGAAGGAGTAATTTATGCTCTTAACAATTCACAAATGTCTAGTTTAGTGCCATCACATCAGTTGCCTGCTGCAACATGGGAAATCTCTCCAGACTTACCAGCGGGAATTACCATTGATGCTACTTCAGGAATTATCAGTGGTACTCCTACCGAAATTATCGGTAACACCACCTTTACAATTTATGGCAATGCTACCGGTTCAACGATTTCTTTTGATTTCAATTTACAAGTTCTTGAAGATACAGACCGTGATGGAGAACCGAATCAATTACCAACTGACTATCCAGAAGATGGTGAACTTATCGAAGACCTTGACGATGACGGTGATGGTGCTCCAGATTTGAGCGAAACTGGAACTGGATTCTATAATGGAACTGACGATATGGGAACAGACCCACTAGACCCTGATACTGACGATGATGGAATCTGTGATGGTCCAAATGATGTTCTGCCAATCTGTATAGGCGGACCTGACTCGAATCCTTTCGGAACCGGCCCTCTTGGCCCAACGGTCTTGGTCAACAATACTTTGACCACTCCGTTACCTCCTGCTAACGCAGTTCCAGGTGCTACATGGGAAATATCTCCTGCATTACCTGAAGGACTAGTTCTTGATACCAATACAGGAATCATTAGCGGAACTCCAACACAAACACTTGACAATACTACGTTCACTGTTTGGGCAAATACAACCACACCAAGTATGTCGATTGTCTCAACCTTCTGGCTTGAAGTGCTCGAAGATTCTGATGGCGATGGTATGCCTGATTCCCTTCCTGAAGATTACCCTGAAACCGACCCACCGTACGACCTTGTCGAGGACCTTGACGATGATAACGATGGTATGTCTGACCTAGATGAAGACCTAATCGGAACAGACCCAACCGACCCCGATACCGATGGAGATGGTTTCTGTGACGGTAATGGAACTGGCGACGGCGATTGCTATGCTGGACCAGATTCAGCCCCACTAGACCCACTTCTTCCAGTTAATACAGACGGAGATGCTTATCCGGATATTGATCCAGATGGTGAAGGCGGCTTGATTGCTGATGATGATGACGATAACGATGGTTTCCTAGATACTAGAGAAGTTGATTGTGCATCAGACCCACTAGATGCAACCGATATACCAACCAATATGGATGGCGATGGGTTCTGTGATGAATTAGATGATGACATCGATGGCGATGGATTGTTCAACATTCTTGAAACTAATACTGGTATTTACGATTCATCCTTCGACACGGGTACTGACCCACGAAACCCTGACACCGATGGTGATGGCGTTTGTGACGGACCAGCTTCTCCTGTGACCAGTAATTGTACAGCAGGACCTGATGCATTCCCGAATGACCCAGCTGCTTATACCGATACTGACGGTGACGGATATCCAGACGAAATGTTTGGTAATTCAACCAGTGAACCTCCTCTTGAACTCGATCTTGATGATGATGGTGATGATTGGAGCGATTTGGATGAAGTTGCATGTGGAACAGATTCTCTCAATGCCAGCAGCGTACCACTTGATACAGATTCAGATGGAATTTGCGATGCACTTGACGAGATGATGGACTTACCATTTACCTTGACTTATCCAACAAATAATCTTGAACTAACTGTTGGTGATAAGATGACTCCATTACTTCCTAACTTAACCGGTCTTGGTGGAGTTGCTACTTGGGAAATAAGTGGAGATTTACCTGAAGGGCTAACCTTTGGCTGGAGTCCAGCCAGAGATGCTATGCTCGATGGAAGTATTCGTGGTACTCCTTCGCAACAAGGAACAATAATGACCTTCACAATTTGGGCTAATAATTCAGTTCATAGTGAATCATTTGATATTTCACTGACTATATCAGAAGAAATTGAAAATGATGACGGCTTTGGCTGGATGTGGTGTTTCCCAATTCTGATATTATTGCTATTGTTGTTACTAATTCCTATAATTCTACAACGTGACAAAATCCTCCTACTATTGGCAGATGGTCCAGAACCTGAGAATACGACCTCACTTCCTGAGTTCGTATCCGGAGCAGGAACAGAAGAAGATCCGTTCATTTTGCAAGCAATAGAAAATCTTGAACCAGGCGATTCTGCACATAGTATTGAAGTCATTACAATTACCAATATGTCTGATATCAGTGTCGAAATGGTTGACTTTAACCAAGAAGAAAATGGCAACAAGTTCAGCATGTTTGAGACAACTTTCGATGAAATTGGCACTAGGTCAGTCGTAGTTGGAGAAGATGGAGCAATTACCATCAACATCTTGTTTGACGATAGTGAAGATACACCGACCTTTGAAGGCGGCGAATACTCTGGTCTGTTGAAACTTGGTCGGGCAAGCGTTTACCTTTCTTGGTCTGTAACGGTTAAGAAGAATATGAGCCTGAAGAAGAAATTCGAAAAGGCTGACAAGGCCGCTAAGGCCAAGAGTGCTAAGGCTGCTAAGGCCAAGGCTACTAAGGATGCAAAGAGCGCTAAGGTTGCCGAAGAAAAGGATGCTAAGGATGCAAAAGCAAAGACAGACGCTGATTCTAAGGCCGCTAAGGCTGACAAAGCCACTAAGGCCAAGGATGCCAAGAGCGCTAAGGCAACTGAAGAGAAGGGTGCTAAGGATGCAAAGGCTAAGGATGCTAAGGCAACTAAGGCTAAGGCTGCTGAAGTAAAACCCGTTAGCAAGGAAGAAAAGAAGCAAGCACAATTAAAGAGAGTCCAATCGAATGCATCATCTATCGATTTCGCAACACTTGGAATTGCTTCTGCATCCGATAAGGATAATCTTCAGGAATTGAAAGGAATTGGTCCATTCATTGAAGAGAAGCTTAACGCCTTGGGGATCTATCGCTTCGAACAACTTGCTAAGATGACATCTGAGATTGAAGAAGAAGTCAATGTTGCAATTGAATTCTTCCCTGGAAGAGTCAAGCGAGACCAGTGGGCTAAGCAGGCTAAGAATCTTAATGATTGAAACTTAGACTGCAGGTCCTTTAACTAGGAAAGCCAACCATAGTAGCGTAAGCAATGTTGCACATACTTTGAACACACGAGGACCCTTAACAGGGTCACTAAAGAGATTATTCAATCTATCACCAAAGAA
>Ga0308018_10001437_pt1 | contig 11109 bp, 5 predicted proteins | sample Neamet282_FD_203130 | JGI IMG/M metagenome (GOLD analysis project Ga0308018, IMG submission 203130) | Marine microbial communities from water near the shore, Antarctic Ocean - #282 | ecosystem: Environmental > Aquatic > Marine > Unclassified | place: Southern Ocean | collected 2014-10-01
ATCGGTGCAGGAGTTGCCATTGTTATTGGTTCGATCACATATTTTTCATATGGTAAAAAGCATGCCCACCCGAGAGAAACACCATTCCACACCTTCAAACAAGAGTTCCTCAATCCGTCGCCAGCCGAGCACAAACGTCGTGAGGAAATGTTCCATATGGCAGATTTCGGTGGCAAGAATCACTTGAACATCAAAGAATTCCAACACGCCTTGAAACACCTCGGTTTTGAATATAATTCGGATGACACACGTCTGATTTTCCACAAGGCCGATACCAATGGAGATGGTGTTATTGATATCGATGAATTCCTTGAAAGTTTTGAAAAGGGTGATGAAGAATAGATTTAGAGCCCAATTACATATCTTAAAACATCAGAGCCACTAGCCATGACCGATGAGAAGAACACGTATCGTGTCTACCATCGGACCATCTTCCGACTCCCCTGAGATTCTAGAGTCACTTCTTAGAGCCGGTGTTGATGTTTGCCGATTGAATTATTCGCACGGCGAACCCGCAGATAAAACCTCACTTTATGAGCGCATAAGGGGCTTTGAAAGCATAATTGGTAAGCCTACTTGCATACTTGCAGATTTGCCTGGCCCTAAATTGAGGCTAGGGGAGTTTCCTGGCGTAATTGTATTGGTCAAGGGCCAATCTGTTGAACTTCACTGCGGTGTGGCTAAGATGCGTAACGCGAGTGCTGCAAAGTTACCAGTAGAATATGCAGGCCTTAGTTCAGAATTAAATGTAGGCGATCCAGTTCTTATCGCTGACGGCCTGATTAGGTTAGTTGTTACCCAGACGGAAGGGAAATCAGCTGCTATTGTGAAATGCGTTGTTGATGATGGTGGTCCAGTTAGTGCAAGGAAAGGAATCAATGTACCAGGCACAATGGTCGATTTACCAGCGATTGGGCCACATGATAAACTTGCATTAGAGCATGCACTCCAAAACGGTGCAGATTATATTGCGGTCAGTTATGTTCGTACCGCTGAAGATTTACTACCGGCTAGAGAAGCGATAAAGAAGGCTGGACAACATGTTCCGATTATCGCTAAAATAGAACACCCAACCGCTTTAGATAATCTAGAAGAGATTCTAGATGCGGCTGATGCTGTGATGGTGGCAAGGGGTGATTTAGGGGTGGAAATTCCATTGGAACAAGTACCGTTGGCCCAACAAAGAATCATCGACGGTGCATTGCAAAGAGGTATGCCGGTGATAGTAGCAACTCAAATGCTAGATTCAATGATTTTGAATTCGCGACCTACAAGGGCTGAAGTGAGTGATATTTCCAATGCGATTCGTTTTGGTGCTACTGCTGTGATGCTCTCCGGTGAAACCGCTTCGGGAAACTATCCACTACAATCGGTTGAAACGATGGCGAAAATTGCTATTGCTACCGAACAAGGATTGGAATCATCAGGTGCTAGTCCAAGTGGATTGGTAAGATACAAAGCAACAAGAGCAGTTGCACATGCTGGTGTTGAATTAGCAAAAATCAGTAATGCGGTAAGACTTGTTGTTGCTACCGAGCATGGAAATGCGCCGAGATTGGTTGCTGGACACCACCCAGGGATTCCAATTACTGCGGTCAGTGACAGAATTAGAGCGACTCGAAGAGTCCAATTATTGCCGGGGGTTGATAGTATCATTATCAAAGAACATCAACGCGGTTCAGATACAATGCAGGCTGCGGTCTCAGCGCTTTTGGCCGATGGAAGGCTCAATTTCGGAGATCGTGTAGTGGCGATTTCAGGTAGCCCTCTTGCAATGAGGGGAGTGACTAGTACAATCCGAATGTATCGCATCTCCAAAGATGGAACTATTCTTGGAGCCGAATAATCGGTCGTAATAACCGCTCTCGCTAATGCTGGGAATTTGAGTCATTTGAGATTATTTTATCAATTATTTTGAATTATCAAGCCCCCCGTGGCCCGATTGTGCCCATTATAATTTACATTAAGTTAGATAAAAACAGTCGCGGTCTTCAAATAGGGGTTTCTTGTCGGCTGACTCGCTAAGGAGTTATCAATATGGGATCTCAATGGGAAGATAGAAAGAAGTCACACTTGAATATCGTGTTTATTGGACACGTAGACCACGGAAAGTCCACTACTGTTGGACGCCTACTTTTGGACTCCGGCCACATCGAGGCTCACGAAGTCGAAAAGAACGAAAAACTTGCTTCAGAATCCGGTAAGGCTGGATTCGGTCTTGCATACGTTATGGACGGACTAAAGGAAGAGCGCGAACGTGGTATCACCATCGACGTTGCTCACAAGGAATTTTTCACACCTAACTACTACTGGACTGTTATTGACGCTCCAGGTCACCGAGATTTCGTAAAGAACATGATTACTGGTGCTTCACAAGCTGACGCAGCAGTTCTTCTATGTGCAGCAAATGATGGTGTTAACTCCCAAACCAAGGAACACGCTTTCCTTGCTCGAGTGTTAGGAGTTTCACAACTCATTGTTCACGTTAACAAGATGGATATCTCTGGTGTTGACTGGTCAGAAGACAAGTATAACGCAGCATGTAAGGAAGTTGGTACACTATTGAAGCAAGCAGGATACAAGCCTGATGACATACCAATGATCCCAGCATCTTCTCTAAACGGAGACAATGTCTACAACAAGTCCGACAAGTGCCCTTGGTACAACGGACCTACACTTTTCGAGGCTATTGACAAGGTTACAATGCCTCCTAAGCCAGTTGACAAAGCACTTCGCTTGCCGATTCAAGATGTCTACAAGATTTCAGGTATCGGAACTGTACCAGTAGGAAAGATCGAAACCGGAACTCTAAACGTTGGAAAGACAGTTGTCTTCAATCCATCACAGAAGTCTGCTGAAGTCAAGTCTATTGAGATGCATCACACAATGGTTGACAAGGCAGAGCCTGGTGACAACGTTGGATTCAACGTTCGTGGCCTAGCAGCTGTTGACATCCGCCGTGGAGACGTTGCAGGATACACAGACTCTGCACCTACATTCGTCCGTCATGACGAAACATTCGTTGGACAGATTAGTATTATGGGAATTCCAAAGGCAGTTTCAGTAGGATACACACCAGTATTCCACGCTCACACTGCTCAAGTTGCAATCCGCTTCTTGGATCTTCTAGAAAAGACCAACAAGAAGGGTAAGGAAGCCAACCCTGCTTTCCTAAAGACTGGAGACCAAGCAATGATTCGCTTCCAGCCTACCAAGCCTTTTGCTATCGAGCAATTAGACACCTTCCCTCAACTTGCCCGCTTCGCTATTCGTGACATGGGTAAGACAGTCGCCGCTGGTGTTTGTCTAAAGATTGAAAAGAAGGCATAATCGCTTTCACCTAATACTTTGGAGGAATGATTCATGGCAGCAATAACAATTATCAAGTTGACTGGTGAAAACCATTCAGATATTGATCTAGTCGCAGCACAAATCAAGAACATTTGTGAAACAGGTGGCATTTCACTTCGTGGACCAATCCCACTACCTACACGCCGTCTAGTCGTGCCTGTTCGTAAGGCACCATCCGGTGAAGGCAGTGAGACATACGATCACTGGGAACTGAGAGTTCACAAGCGTCTTCTTGAGATGGACATTACCTCTGGTAAGGACGAAAACGCACTTCGTGCAGTAGCTCGTATCCAAATCCCAGATACTGTAAGCATTGAACTTTCAATGCGCGCAGTTAACTGAATCGGTAGTTATTGATAATAATGCATTGGCCGTAAGGCTAGTAATTTGACGAGTCACTCGGACAATGAAATGTAATTCTTACATTCTCATAGGGCTGCAATCTTTGCAAACCCGCCATCGACCAACATCTCTGCTGTTAATGAATCTAAGAAGTGAACATCACCCACTTCCAAAGTAACTTCTTCACCCGCAGCGTTAATTATCGCTTCAGGTAATGACTCCAATATTCTAACTCGGATTAAATCATCAGTCTCAGTCTCAGCCTCAACTTCAGTCTCAACTTCTTGGGCCACAGTATCTTCTAAGACTATTTCACTAGCCTTGGAAGATGGCGCCAGTTCCATCGCTGCTGCATGACGTACTTCACCAGCCATTCCTTCCATGAAGTCAGTCATATCCTCATCCTCACCTTGAGAGGCGCTAGCACTCGTTTCTTGAATTCTTTGTTTATCATCTAAATCAGCATGAATGTGCTCATCTAGGTCAGGCCATTCAGTATCGCTAAAACGCTCTTCCTCATCAGCATCCATAACTTCCATTTTTTCAGGTTTATCATCTTCAAAAGCCAAAGCCGGAGGGGGGTTACCGGTCAAGTTCTTGTCGGAGAAAGAATCTAATTGCATAGTTCCCGGTGCATGGCGAACTTGGCTTATTCCTCCTTCACCTGCAATGCCATTTTGCATTCCGTTCCAATCAACTCCCATCTTAAAGCGGTCTATTTGAATTTGTAATGCATGATAAAAAGCCTTTTCTTCAGGATCGTGACGATGCCAATCAAGTGAAGGCAATTCTTGGTTCTTAGCAGTATTTGCAGTGGCCCTCATCGATTGACTAGCAGCGTGTTGCATCATTGCGACCATTCTTTTACGCGCTAAATCACTTGCAATGCGACGAATATTTGCTTGTCTTTTCTGGAGGTTTTGCAAGCGAATACCAGTTGCACCGACCCTTAGCATATCCTGTATGTCCAAATCAATGTCAGAAAGCAATTTTTTAACGTTTTCCCAGAAGTCAGTTCTCGGCAAACTGATGGGAACATTTCGCCCTGATTGTTGCCGATTAGTGGTGAATAATTGTTCCTCCACCTCGTGCGCTTGGGCGCTATCGAGTTCTCGTGGAGGCGACATTATGGTAACCCTGTCGCCCACGATTCTTGAACCCTTCACTAAAACCGTTTCACACATTTCACACTCACTTTGATATTCAAAGACCAAACCTCGCTAAGCGAGGTCAGTTGAAGATGAGTGCTAAGGAAGGATTCAAGGGTGATAAAAACCCTCAATGTAATGCTGCCCTTTTCATTGTATTCATCTTATTAATCACAGCCTATACACCTTTGATAGGTAATTCCCAACCAGATGATATTTTGGAAAAACCATACTTTGAAGCAGGTTCTGCCTCAAAATCGCCATTGATTGAACATTGGTCTGGACCAGATTCTTTTTATCCAAACTCTAACCAAAGCGGTGTTGATCAAACTCTCAATTCTTCCATTAATATTCCATATAATCAGAGCGTTAGCACAGCAGAACTCTCAATACAACCTCTTTTCAGTTCAACCAATAATAATGGGACAATGTTTGGCCCCCAATCTGCTAATAATTGGAATGGCACGCATAATGGCACCAATGGCATCGGGCATACTGGAATGCTTACGCTAGCGACTAATTCTTCTCTTGGAACATTAGCAGATTTCGAACAGAATGTCCACACTCCTATCAATTGGATGGGGAATGGAGATAATGATGATATCTGGCATATATTACGCCCGTCGATAGACTCACTCAATACTTCAAGTAATCAGTCAGTACCATCTAGTACCAGTCAAGGAATCGGATATTTGAGTTCAAGGGCATTAGGAGACCTTTCTCAAAACTTCAATTCATGCCTCAGTTCATCAGTATTTGAGGTTCCTAATTATATCAATAATTATTCTTTGACAACAAATGTATGGCTTTCTCTTTTAGATTCAGATGCTGTTTGGGTTGAAGCGATGAATGATTCGGGTATCTGGCAAGTTATCACTCCAGATTCCAATTATAGCAATTCTAGTCTATTGAATGGTTCACCTTCAATGGTTTGGTCGGGTCAAAGCGATGCCTGGCTTTCACAACGTTTCCAATTAGACTCGATTGTTTCATCACAAACTAATGATATCAAAATCAGGTTATGCCTACAGACTTCTTCAACTGCTAGTGCCCGTGCAGGAGTCTTTTTTGATGAGTTGAGGTTACATAATGATGGAGATCAATCAGGTGCATGGTTACACGGAAGTTTGAATGGAGATTATGCACCAAATGCAAATGGAAGATTGATAGTTCCAGCTAATCTTAGTAATTTGAGTGGAGTACTAGAGGTTGAGTTATTTACCAATTGGGATATTGAAGGTGGTAATAACGATGGAATGACTACATGGTTATCACTTGACAATGGAACAAATTGGTTTTTACTTTCTCTTTCACCAGGGCATCCAGGCAACGGAATATGGTACCAAGGAACCTTTCACCAAAGCGAATCCACTGGGTGGGTGCCAATTCGTTATTCACTGCCAGCGAATGTGTCTAGCCATGTCAATGCAAGTAATGCCCTATTCAGATTCCTTGTTCAAACCGATTTGATTGTAAATTATGGAGGACTATCTTCATCTGGTTGGGAAGGAATGGCCATCGACGATATTGCGGTCTATGCCAACCGCAGTACTTCGAATGCTCAAAAAAGAATCATCACTAATTTCACCAGTTCCAGTGATGGCCTTTATGGTAATGAGAGTGGTTGGCTAAATTATACTGGAGTAAATGACAATCAGTGGAATTGGACAAACCTTCTCGGAGCCAATGGTCCAAACGACATATTCTATCACTTTGATGCCGGAAACCTAGCACCTGCAGGTTGGTCGGTACAAACTAGTGATACTAGAAAATTTGAAGTTGGTGCGGTAAGTAATGCTGCTGGATTTGGACCAGCATCATGGCCTTCGGGAAATAATGGAGCAGGAATATACCTAGACGACAAATATACCAGCAATATGCGAACTCATTTGATAACTCCAATTTATGAGATTCCTGAAAACTCTACTGCAAGACTTTCTTTCAAAAGTTGGGTTTGTACCGAAGCATCTTGGGACGGAGGAGCGGTTTCACTTTCAACAGATGGGGGAGATAGTTGGTGGTATATTCCGCCAGATCTGAATGGATTCCATGACCAAATATCTCAGGTCAATGTCTTTTCACCATTTTATGGTGAAGGAATATTTGATGGTTCAAAAGTCAATGGTGGCTGCCATAATGTCGTTAGAGGATTTGATTTGAAGCAATCTGACATCAGCAACCTCACCGGGCAAAGTGTTAGGGCGAGATTCACTTTCTTCTCTGATACCTATGTTGAATTAGATGGCTGGTATTTGGATGATGCAGGAGTTGAAATCGATGTTTACGAGCCACAAGGAGAATGGATCTCAAATTTGATTTCATTTGATGATGATTTCCAAAGTGGTGGGATATTGGACGGTTTTGTTGAAGAAAAAGAAGGAACTAACATCAGATTCGATATTCTGTCGGCAAACGGTAGTGAAATATTTGGATTACAAAACAAAACCCTTCCATTATCAATTGATTTAGACCGTAGTATTCATTCACAATTCCAAGTAAGAGTAAGAATGAATACAAACTCTCCATTACAAACTCCACTATTGAAAAATCTAAATTTTGGTTCAAATTCATATTTTGATGTATTTCACTTGCAACACCAGTCTAGAAATTATACTATTTTTGGCCAATCCAATATTGATTACTCGAGTGGATTAGAAATTATAACTACTGGCCAGACTTCCATTTCATGGGATATCAATGCAGCGTGTCCGATGAAAAATGGAAGATTGACTATCGTTGGTGATAACACTACCATTTCCCACCCAGGGTTAATCATTAATCTTCAACAATGGCAGGACTCGCCAGCGAGAACCATCTATGAAATGGCAAGCAGCACCCCTTATAGAAACTCAACCACATTGAGTTTAACCATGTTTGCAGGTGATGCGATAACCTCTGTACAGTTTGAACCAGATTGCCTTTTCGCGCCTAAGGATACAAAAATAACACTCGGTAATAGTCTGGTTATTTTTGAAGCAAGTCCAGGTCAAATGATGTTCAACGATGTCCTACAATCCGTCAACGCTTCATCAGTTGACAATTTACTAGACCAATATTTTCAAGGCGGAATGAGAGAAGTTGTTACGATTCCTATGACCATCGAAACTTCAAGGGGTGCCATTAAAGTTGATTTTGGCTGGGTTGACGAGCCAATAATGGAGGATAGTATTTCTTCAATAAGTGCGAGTCGTTGGGTTCCAGGGGAGAACATAAATCTGACCACATTAAGTTGGCGAACAGAGAGCAGCGACCCATTATTCGATTTCCCAACCAAAATAGATAACATCAAATTAGTGCTATCAACTTCACCGTTACAGAGCGATTCTTTTGTTGAGGTTGAAGTTGTTAATATTCAAACCAACCCAACCTTCCGCCAAGTCAAGGGAACTGGATTAGCAAGTTTGAATACCGCAGATTGTCTAATCCAAGTAATGCTGAATAGTGTAGAAGTCGATTGGTCAATCGATACACATTGGCTAATGGATGATGTCGATGAAATCCATTATTTGGTTTTGTCAACAGATGAGGAAGGATTTGAAGTTGGCCCAGGCCATTTAGTACGTTCAACGCCATTTAACGAATTTGAGAATGATTTAGAAATAATTGATTTCAATGTTGTTTCGGGTGATTCCAAACAATTAGGAGATGCGTTTAATCCGATGTGGCCTTTCCATTTGCAGCCAAACCAAACTTTAGCGATATCTGGTAAAGTTAGATTCGAAGGTATTACCAATGCATGGGCTCCACAAGATTCAGCAGAGATTCAACTTGAGATGAAGGCAGTACCTCCAAAGAATGAATCGGGTGGGATAGATGAATGGATAGGTGAACCAGTTATTTGGTCGCAAATCTGGTACTCGTCATTGAATCAAAATTCTTTATTCGAGCGAGAGTTGATCGTCCCTCAATCATTTGGACAATTCCCTAGCGGAACTCGTTTTGAAATACGCCCCTCAATAAGTCGTGTAGGTCCATTAAGCGAAAACTCGTCAACTAGTATTGATACAACTGCAAACTCAATTTTTGTTCCTTTTATCGTCGATATTGAAGTTCCAAAAATAATTTCAATATATGCACTTGATTCAGGAGGAATCACTCCAGCAGATGGCCACGTCTGGATGTCGGGCCAATCTCTTGCATTACGATTATTCATTGAGGATTCGGATGGGCTAGCAAGTCCTCTAAGGATGTATTATTGGCTAGAAAATCATGATGATAGTAATAACGATGGAATAATGCAAGCCAATGAATACAGAGAGATTAGCGTTACACTGAATAACGGTTTATTATCGACCGATATTGATTTGCCTTTATTGGATGATGAACAAATCAAAGCACCTTCCGAAATGGTTGGCCGCGCTAGTGTATATTTTGTCGGTGAAGATTTAGCCGGCAATCATATTGCCAATGGTGGCTCGTTCGGTGAGGATAACGACCTTGCCACAATCTTTGTTGCCAATCGCCAGGATACGGTAATAGACCTTGATTCTCTATATTTTGATATGATACAAGGAGTTCTATTAGCAGGCAAAGAGCATCACTTTTCATTCAACCTGACAGATGGAAATGGTATTCAAACACTTGATAGAATCGAATTGGCATTACTGGGGAGGGGAGATTCCTCAAACTGCTTCATCACATACTTCCCGAGGTATATGGTAATTGAATACGACCAATCTTGTATCATTTCAACACCGCAAGTGATTGTTACGAAGCACCCACAATCTGCGACCTGGAATGTCGACTTCACATTTAGATTGGATTGGAACGGTTCATATAATTTAGCACAAAGTGGAGGGATTCCTTCTCTAAAAATATTCGATGAGGGTCAAGATCTTGGTCTTGGCCTTAGCAAAATAAGTATTTTCTTGTGGCAACCATCATTTGATGTTGAAATAGAACTCATTGATCTGAAAGATATTACAGACCCAATTGGAGTTATTGAATCTAATAATATGTGGCTGCTCAGAGGTGATGAGATTGAATTATTTGCAACATTAAGGCACAAGGGAACTGGATTGGCAGCAGAATACTTCCCTGCTGAAGCAGTATTAAATTGGCATTTAAGTGATGGCGAGAGAGATTCATATGGTGTAATTGAACTTGGTATTGATGGAAATATTTACCTTTTATTGGAGATTGATGATGAAATTGTTAAGCATAGATTTGCAACTTTGCAATTATCTATTTCTGAAACCAGTATTGCAATTCCTCAACCACTAGTAATCAATATGACAATAGATGAATCTCCACCATTATTAACAGTCCCAACAGGATATTTGACAATTATAAATTCTGATGAAATGGAAAATGTTGATGTCGTTGTTTTAATTTCGGATTCAGCAGGAACGAAAAACACTGAAATCACCATGAATTGGCATTTCCGCCGAGCAAATCAAATAGTCATGGGAAGTTATGGACAAGCTATAGTTCCCTATAATTCGCATTCAGGAACTACTACGACCTTCTCGTCAATAGTCGATATGACCTTAGAAGATCAATCTATATTACAAGCATTTGACCGTGTTGAAATTTGGTTTGAAGTTACGGATAAAGCGGGATATGAATTACAAGGCTATGGTAGTTCATTTTCGCCAGTTCAACCATTATTTAGATGGATTGACTTTGAACCAAGATTCGATATTATCCAAGCAACACCTTACCGTCCGACCATTGGAGAGGAAATAAATATCACAACACGAGTTGTAAATGAAGGGGTTTTGGGTGGTGAAATCACCTTGTTGTTAACCGACTCCGATGGAAAGATACACGCAACAGAAATCGTCTATCTTGAATCGGGTCAATGGCAGCAATTCAACTGGACAATAGAAGCCTGGAAAACAGGAAGACTTGGCTTAACATTGCAAATTATCAACCAGACAGGGCAAGTGCCGATACCACTTGCCAATATAGCAGATAATCCAGAGGAGTCTCTATCTGCCACATCTGGATTGTTAGGACTTTCAATTTTGATGGTCTTATTCTCAGCAATTGGCTTATTCATGGCAAGCCAAAAGAGAAAACGAGTGGTTGATGAATATGAAATGAAGAGAATTGAGCGCTTGGTCGCAATACATGCCTCTGACCATTCGGCCTCTCCTCGCTCCGCTCAGTCCATGGCTCAGGTTCCTCCACGCCCTACAGATTTAGATGAAAATAGTCAAGAGGAATAGTCAAGAAGAGAAGGCATCACGCCTCAACTACTAGCCGAGGTACCCGAGTGGTCAAAGGGGGTGGATTCAAGCTCCTCTGCATAATGCTTCGCAGG
>Ga0308018_10001442_pt1 | contig 11084 bp, 9 predicted proteins | sample Neamet282_FD_203130 | JGI IMG/M metagenome (GOLD analysis project Ga0308018, IMG submission 203130) | Marine microbial communities from water near the shore, Antarctic Ocean - #282 | ecosystem: Environmental > Aquatic > Marine > Unclassified | place: Southern Ocean | collected 2014-10-01
AACATATAGACGTAGACAACTTATGGAATATCATTCTAGGTGAGGCCCAAGCTGTGGTCGACGAAACGCCATTGTTAAAGGCGTTTTATGATAGAAACATTCTACAACACACTAGTTACAATGCTGCGCTGGCGCATGTTCTGGCCGACAAGCCAGAAAACACGCTCCAGTGGAGTGAGTTTTTTCGGTTTAATGACCGAGCATAAATCTATAGTGTTTGCAGCGAGTACGGACTTACTTTGTCAGTTGCAAAACAATGCGGCCATTTAAGATCATTATACGCCGTTACTTTATTTTGGTGGCTACCAAGCGCTGTAATATTATCGCTTAGCCCATGTGTGTTGGCTGCATGAGAAAACGGCCATGGCTAATTATATACTAAGCCGGATGGTGTCTTTGTATGGCGTTGATATTCATCCTGCGGCGAAGATAGGTTCAGGTATTTTTATGGATCATGTTGTGGGCATCGTGATTGGCGAAACTGCCGTGGTAGAGGACGACGTCACCTTGTTTCAGAATGTAACCATAGGAGGCACTGGTAAAGGCTCTGGTGACCGGCATCCAAAGGTGCGTCGTGGAGCTTTTTTTGGTGCGGGTGCTCAAGTGTTCGGTAATATAGAAATTGGCGCCTGCGCTAAGATCGCAAGCGGCGCAGTGGTAGTTAAAGCAGTTGCTCCAGGAACAACTGTCGTGGGGCCTGAGGTCAAGCCGCTTGGGTAATCCATATTCTTTATAGAGGAGTAAAACCTATGCTAAATAACCATCTTGGTATTGATCATCCGCTTGTGGCAGTGCGTGATATGGATAAAGCCTGCGAAGATTTCGCTCGCCTAGGGTTCTATATTAACCCACGACACCATCACCCGTGGGGCACTGACAACCATTTGTTAATGTTCCCAGAAAATTTTATTGAAGTCATCAGTGTTTATGACGCTAGTAAGTTAGATCTCGCTAACGACAAGGGGTTTGCTTTTGGGCGCTTTATTAGTGACTCAATTGAGCGTAAAGAAGGCATTGCCATGGTGGCGCTGCACAGTGAAGATGCGCGAGCTGATCATCTATTGATTGACCAGCGGGGTGTGGAAAATCAGGGGTTGGTTGATTTTAGGCGTGTTGCTCATCGACCTGATGGCAGTGAGGAAGAGGCAGTTGTGTCTTTGGTGATGCTGATTAATTCGCAAAGCCCTGCAATGTCTCACTTCTTTTGTCATCAGCATAAGCCAGATTTAGTATGGGTTAAAGATTGGATGGTTCATGCTAATGGCGCCACCGGTATTACGGGTATCTCTTATGTAGCCGAAAATCCAGCCGACTTTAGTAGCCGGTTTGAGGGCATTTATGGTGCTGCTGCAGTCACCCTGGAAACGGAGCGGTTAGTGGTCCATACGGATCGGGGGAATTTTGAAATATTGACCCCTAGACGGGCTCAAACTCGATTCCATGGAGTTGAAGTTCCAGCTACTTCAAAGCAGTTACCCAGTGGTGTGGCTATTCATGTAAGTACATGTTCCATAGAGCAGGCGCAAGCGCACCTCGACCAGAATCAGGTTAACTACGTGATTACTGAAGACGGTGGGCTACGTATTCCAGCTAGGTATGCAGGTAATACCATTATTGAAATATATCCTGAGTGAATGACCTAAGTATTATTTATACAATGGTGTTGAGCTAGTTAAACGACCCAATAGCAAAGTCTGATAACAGTTCAACCCCAGATTTGGTAATGCGCACTTGCTGTTCTAATTTCACGCCTTCTTTCTCGCCGATACCGCCGGTGTAAGACTCAACACACACTACCATATTTTCTTGGAAATGGCCGTCGTAACCTACTTTTTCATAGTCTTGTGGGTGGTAAATACAGGGGTATTCGTCGGCTAGGCCCACACCATGCACGGAACAAGAATACCGATTTGGTGCGAAGCGTTCTGGCAGTTTCCAAGCTTGATCCACAAAGTCTCGAAAGGCCAGGCCGTCTTTGAGTAAACCCATGTTATAGGTAATGTGCTCCATGGCAATGTCGTAAATTTCTTGTTGCTTGCCTGTAGGTTTTTCGTGCCCCGCAATCCATGCACGGGAAATGTCAGCGCAATAGCCGTAGGGACCAATTAAATCGCTGTCGAAAGAAACAATATCGCCTTTTTTAATGATGGCGTCGGAGCTTTCTCGCATCCACGGATTAGTGCGTTCGCCGGCAGAAAGAATGCGGGTTTCGATCCATTCACCACCGTTGCGAATATTCTCAAAGTGCAGGTGGGCCCAGAGTTCATTTTCGCTAATGCCCGGTTCACAATGATCCCACATGCGCTCCATGCCTTTTTGGCACACGGTGATGGTCCATTGCATTAGTTGCAACTCTTCCGCAGATTTTATGCCACGGGCATGCTCCATGTACTTCATGCCAGACAGGGTTTCAATACCGTGTTTATGAAGCTGGGCCGTGCCTAGTTGTTCACATATGTCCACGGCTAGGCGTTTATTACCACCCCCGTGTTGCGTCATTAAGGAGGCAATGTCTGCTCCCCAGCGCACGGCTTGTTCTGGCGCACGTTCACCAGCAGCGAAATAAGCCCATGCAATTGCAGGGCGAATCTCATCTACTGTGAGTTGGCCATTAGGTAGGCGCTTTTCATCGTGCAGATGGGCACAGTTGTGGTAGTCGAATAACAAGGCGGGGCCATCGGCAAATATAAGGGCGTAGCGAGATGGATTATGCATGGTCCACAACTGCATGTTAGACGTGTCTGTGGCGTAGCGAATGTTGCAGGGGTCGTATAACAACACTGCCGCAATATCATTGTCGCGTAGCACCTGTCGGGTACGATCTAGGCGGTACTCCCTGGCTTTTCTTACGGTAGCTTCGGCGATGGGGCTTTTCAGGGCAGCGTCAGCGGCATCTTGGTTGAGATAGCGTATTTTTTCATCAATCATAATGGTAGTTCCTGCTTGTTAGGCTGCTTATTTTGCTTCTTTTAGAATCCATTGTTTAACTTGGTCGATATGTTCAGATTGACGTTCTGTAGGCTCAGTTAAAATGTAGTAACCCCATGGTTTTGGGATTTGTAGCCGTTCACGAAAGGGTGCAACCAAGCGTTTTGTGGCAAGTGAGTCTTGCAAGAATTCGCTCCAGCCTAAAGCCATGCCTTGGCCTGCCTCGGCAGCACTATAAAGCATGGGAATGTTATTGAATTCTATGCTGGTGCGGAGGCCTTTTAGTGGGCTGTGTTGGTCTATAAGCCAGTCTTGCCACTTAACCCAGCGCCATTGGTTGTCGTCTAAATCGATCAGAGGCACTTGGGCAAGCTGTGATAATTCTGTGAGTTCATGTTGTTGCGCCATCGCTGGGCTGCAAACCGGGTAAATTTCTCCAGACAGCAAGAATGTAGACTGTGTTTTCCCCCAGGTGTTATCGCCATATTTAATAGCGATATCCGCGCCTTCATCAACGGCACCTAAGTGATTTTCTGAAGTCAAAATTCTTAGGTCTATACTGGGGTGTTGTTGCATAAAGCGTCCCAGTTTTGGCAATAACCACATTTGCGCAAACGCTGTGGTGGCAGCAACAGTGACCGACTTGCTTCCAGACGGCGAGCTAAGTTCTTCTACCACATCGGCAATTTCACCAAGCCCAGATGCCACTGCTCGATAGAGTAACTTTCCTTCTTGGCTAAGGCGAAGAGACCGATGCTGTCGTATAAATAACAGATAACCTAAGCGTTGTTCTAGGTTAGCAATTTGTTTGCTGATAGCGGCCTGGCTCAGGTTGAGTTCGAATGCTGCCCGGGTAAAGCTGAGGTTGCGGGCACTGGCCTCAAATGTGATCAAGCTGTTGGGTGAAGGGATTTTTTTTAATCTTGATATCATAACTATATGTTATTCAATAGTGAGTCATTCAGCTTCGCTGGAGGTGCTAATAAAAGTAAAATATCACAGGTACAATATAAAGAGCAAGAGCCTTATATAAGTGTGTAATTGTGATTATTAGTGATGGTTTTTAGCAAATTATTTGTCAAATCTTTGGTGTAATAACAACCACTTTTTGTTGCTTTCACATAACCAGTGATTATGCATAGCATCACTTTTAGTCGTTTGACAGCCTAGTTAGCCAGCCTTAGCATGCAAGCAGACGATGCAGTAATCATATGATTACCGAATTGAGCGAGGCCTAGCATGACAGTACCACCAGGAAGTACTAACCGTCGTAGGGCGGGGGGCCGAGCGGGCAAGCAGCAACGGTATGAACCCATACAAGCGTCAGCTTATTTAAAGCGTGAAATCCCTATTTATGAAATGCTTAACGAGGCAGCGTTACAAAAGATAGAAGACAATGCCGATGCTATTTTGCAAGAAATTGGCATTGATTTTAAAGAAGATGAAGAGGTGCTAGAAATTTGGCGTCAAGCTGGGTGTGAGGTGCAAGGGGAGCGAGTACGTTTTGAAAAGGGCATGTTGCGCTCTATCATCAATGCCACATCACCTAAGCAGTTTACTCAGCATGCACGTAACCCTGATCATTCCATCGAGATCGGGGGCGATAATATGTGTTTTTTCCCGTGTTATGGCTCGCCTTTTGTGCATGACCTTGATAATGGTCGCCGCTATGCCAAGAACGAAGATTTTAAAAACTTTATCAAGCTGGCACACATGTCACCTTGGTTGCACCATTCAGGCGGCACTATTGTAGAGCCCATGGATTTGCCAGTTAATAAACGCCATTTCGACATGGTATACAACCACATTAAATACAGCGATAAGTGCTTTATGGGTTCGGTAACTGCACCTGAGCGCGCCGAAGATTCTATCGACATGGCGCGTATTGTGTTTGGCAAAGAGTTTATGGAGCACAATTGCGGCATTATTAGTGTCATCAATGTGAACTCACCGCTCACTTACGATGGCACCATGCTTGGGGCCTTAACAACGTATGCCAAGGCTAACCAAGCGGTTATTGTTACGCCCTTTATCCTTATGGGGGCGATGGGGCCGGTGACACTTGCCGGGGCTTTGTCGCAAGTATTGGCCGAAGCCATGGCAGGGCTTGCCCTCATTCAACTTATCCGCCCAGGTGCACCTGGTGTATTTGGTACCTTTACCAGTTCTATGTCGTTACGATCTGGCGCACCTACCTTTGGTATGCCAGAGCCAGCGCTAGGGTACATTGCTTTTGGGCAGTTAGCTAAACGCTTGGGCGTGCCGTTGCGCGGTGGTGGTTCGTTAACGGCATCTAAAATTCCCGACGCGCAGGCGGCACAAGAAAGTGCCGATACCTTGTTTCCAACACTGTTAGCAGGAATCCACGTGGTATTTCAGGCGGCAGGTTGGCTAGAAGGGGGGCTTACCATGGGGTATGAAAAATTCATTCTAGATACTGATCATTTAGGCATGATGCACACTATGGCTAAGGGGATAGACCTGAGTGAAAATGCCCTTGCGTTAAGTGCCTACCACGAGGTGCCGCCAGGCCAACATCATCTGGGTACCGCCCATACTATGGCTAATTATAAAACTGCTTTTTATGATTCCACTACGGCTAATCATGAGTCATTTGAGCAATGGCAAGAAGAAGGTAGCCTCTCTGCAGCACAGCGTGCTAACACCATCTACAAACGGATGCTTAGTGAGTATGAATTGCCGCCACTAGATCAAGCCATTGATGATGAGCTAAAAGCGTATATGTTGCGCCGAAAATCTTCCTTCCCCGATTCTGACGTGTAACCAAAATTGCACAATACCAGCAAAATATAGTTAGAGAAGCTAGGAGCCTTGGTGTTGATATGGTGAATTTATCAGCGCCCATTTCAGGCTTTTCGTCGTAGGCTCCTGCTTTCATTAAATCAATATATAGCCTATTCTCTATGAATCTTTGCAGCGATAATTAAATGCAAGGTGTTGCGCATAACTGGAGACAATCTTGAAAGCGATAGGCTACAAAAAAACCGGCCCTATAGACCGTGAAGATGCCCTGCAGGACTTCACATTACCTACTCCCAGTGCCACAGGCCGCGATCTGCTGGTTAAGATTAGCGCTGTGTCGGTAAATCCTGTAGACACTAAAGTACGTCAACGCGCGGAGCCTGAAGAGGGTGGATGGGTGGTTCTGGGTTTTGATGCCGCTGGTGTCGTCGAGGCTGTTGGTTCTGAAGTGAAAGGCTTTAAAACCGGTGATGCCGTTTTTTATGCAGGTGCTCTTAACCGCCCCGGCACCAACAGTGAGTATCATCTTGTTGATGAACGTCTTGTTGGGCACGCGCCTACGAGTCTAAACAATGCAGAGGCAGCGGCGCTTCCCCTCACAGCAATCACTGCTTGGGAAATGTTGTTTCACCGGCTTGATGTTAACCGCCCCACTGCGCAAGGCGCAGACATCATCCTTATCATTGGTGGTGCAGGTGGCGTAGGCTCCATAGCCATTCAGTTGCTTCGGGCAATGACCAACATCACAGTGATAGCCACTGCATCTCGTCCTGAAACCCAAGATTGGGTGCGTGAGTGTGGCGCTCATTACGTCATAGATCATCACCAGTCATTAGCGCCTCAGGTTGAGAAGCTGGGGCTTGGTGCGCCAGGGTTTGTATTCTCGACAACAAATACGGATGCACATTTGGCCGACATAGTTGAGCTCATTGTACCGCAAGGTCGCTTTGGTGTGATTGATGATCCAGAAGATTTTAGTGCCTCGCCATTCAAGCGTAAATCAGTATCGCTTCACTGGGAACTCATGTTCACTCGTTCTCTTTTTGGCACACCCGACATGGCAGAACAAGGCAAGGTATTAAACCAGATTGCTGCCTTAGTAGACGCTGGAAAAATTCGTTCAACGGTGACCAATGTGGCTGGCAAGATCGATGCGGCGAACTTACGTGCGGTGCATGCCCATATTGAAACAGGTTCATCCCGTGGAAAAACGGTACTCGAAGGCTTTTAAAAAGGGCATGCTATTGCCAGTGGCCTTACTCCAATGTCGTAGTTTCTTATGGCGTTGTGTCGGTTACTATTACAATATGAGACCTTTGCACACTAATCGAGTATGAGTTTATGAGCTACGCTGCTTCGTATAAACAAGCCTTCAACCAACCCGCAGTGTTTTGGAAACAGCAGGCACAGCGCCTGTCTTGGTTTAAAACACCTACTCAGGCGGTAGATACCAGTGAAATGCCTACAGGCCGCTGGTTTAGTGACGGTGTTATGAATACCTGTTATATGGCGCTAGATCATCATGTGGCTAAAGGCCGTGGTGATCAGGTAGCTATTCATTACGATTCTCCTGTGACTGACAGCAAGTCTAGCCTTACCTATAGTGAGCTATTAGAACAAGTGTCTTTGTTTGCTGGTGCTTTAAGAGGCCAGGGTGTGGCTAAAGGCGATCGAGTAGTCATCTATATGCCTATGGTGATGGAAGCGGCTATAGCCATGCTGGCTTGTGCCCGTTTAGGTGCGGTTCACTCTGTTGTGTTTGGTGGTTTTGCTGCAGCTGAACTGGCAGTACGCATTGACGACGCAAAACCTACCGCCATTATCAGTGCGTCTTGTGGCATAGAAGTGGCCAAAGTTATTGCCTACAAACCGTTGTTAGATGAAGCGTTAGATATAGCCCAGCATCACGTACAAAGTGTGGTGATATTGCAAAGGCCCCAATTGCTTGCTCAATTAAAAACCGGTCGTGACCATGATTGGTTGCAACTTATGGCCCAAGCCCAAGCGGTAGAAGCAGTACCAGTAAAAGCCACAGACCCTCTGTATATTCTTTACACATCAGGTACCACGGGAAAACCTAAAGGCATTGTGCGCGACAATGGTGGCCATGCAGTGGCCCTCAACTACAGCATGAAGGCCATTTACAATATGCGTGCAGGCGAGGTATTTTGGGCGGCGTCCGATGTGGGCTGGGTGGTAGGGCATTCATATATTGTTTATGGCCCTTTATTTGCTGGCTGCACAACTATTTTATACGAAGGTAAGCCGGTGATGACCCCGGATGCTGGCGCCTTCTGGCGGGTGATAGAAGAATACAAGGTTAAGGCTGTGTTTTCGGCACCTACGGCTTTTCGAGCGATCAAAAAAGAAGACCCTACTGGCGAATTGCTGAAAAAATATGATATTAGCAGTTTAGAAACAGTATTTATGGCGGGTGAGCGGTTAGATCCGCCTACTTATGATTGGGCCCTAGAAACCATTGGCCGGCCAGTGGTAGACCATTGGTGGCAAACAGAAACCGGTTGGTCTATTTGTGCTAATCCGGTTGGGCTAGATACATTGCCTGCCAAAGCAGGCTCATCTACGGTGGTTATTGCGGGCTACGATTTGCACATTTTGTCCGATGAAGGGGAAGAAGTTGGTGCCAATAATAAAGGTAACATCGTACTTAAATTACCTTTGCCACCAGGCTGTTTAATTGGTATTTGGGGAGACGATAATCGCCTTAATGACGCCTATTTAAAAGAGTTTCCAGGCTACTATAGCTCTGGTGATGGGGGTTACCGTGATGACGATGGTTATGTATTTATTATGGGCCGCACCGATGACGTTATTAACATTGCAGGCCACAGGTTATCAACTGGTGAAATGGAAGAGGTAGTTGGTGCCCATGACATGGTAGCAGAGTGCGCCGTAGTAGGTGTGCAAGACGAACTTAAGGGCCAGCTGCCTATAGCCCTGGTGTTGCTTAAAGCGGGCGCGGAAATTAATGAATCCCAGTTGGGTAAAGACATTGCAGGTATGTTGCGTAAAACTATTGGCCCTATTGCTGTGCTAAAAAGTGCACACATTGTGTCACGCCTACCAAAAACTAGATCAGGTAAAATCCTTCGTAAGATCATCCGTAATATCGCCAATGGTGACGATTATGTGGTGCCCTCCACTATTGATGATCCAGCAAGTTTGGACGAAATTAGAAAGCTGGTAGTGAGTCAATAATTTAGCTGCAATGCTCATCTACTAAGGCCTGTAACACTGTTTCGAAGTAGGTAAATGGGCGGGTTGTTATGCCGGCGATTTTGCCGGTGTCGTCTAGTAAGCGCACCTGAATAATCTCTTTCAGGTGGGGGTTAGTTTCGAACTCGGTCACTTCCTCTGTGTTCATGGGCCCACCTTGTAGTTTCAGTGAGTGCACTGAGGCGTCACTGAGTTGTGAGAAATACTCCGATCGAGTAGCACAAAGGTAGCGTTTGGCTGCCACGTGATGACGCACGCATTGCGTGACTGTTTCTGGGAAGAATGGCGCCAATACTTTGGCACCGTAAATTTCATGTTTCAGATCCAGAGTGTCTTCCATGGAAAAGGTACTGAAGTCATTAGTGAAATGACCAATGTCGTGTAATAGTGCGGCGGCAATCACTGTTTTAGAGTGCCCCTTCTGGTCTGCAAGGGATGCGGCTTGTAGCATATGCTGTGCCATAGTCACAGGCTCACCAAGGTATTGTTGGGCCCCACTGTGCCCAAAGATGTCTGATAGGTGAGCTACAATGGTGGTTGATGACAAGGTGTTGTGACTGCTTTCCATGGTAGTTTTCCTAAATAGTTGAGGCTTTGTTATGGGCCTGGTTAAGTACAGCTAAACGAGAAAGTAAGCCATCCATGTCGGTATAACAGCCTTGTAGCCACCGTGTGCCCGCACCCGAAAATGCCTTGCGGGCGTGTAGTACGCGTGTATTGTCTATCACAAAACAATCACCAGGATTAAGTCTAAAACCTATTTCTGAGGCTGGGTCATTAATGATTTCACCTAGGCGGCGGTAGGCGGCATAGTAGTCTGGCATATGCTCAAAGGGAATGTCGGTAAAAGGAGCAGCGGAACGGTTGTTAAAGCGTATGCTTTGTAATTGACCGTCTGCCGCTAACTCAATAATCGGGCGTTTAGATTGTAAACAAATATCATCTTCACCAGCATACTCAAAACGCGCGCAATAACGGCTCAATAAGTCAAAGCCGTGGGGGTTTTCCTGTCTCAGTTTGGTGGCAGCCATAAAACCATCCACCAATATATTGTCACCCCCTGGTGCCGAACTCTCTAAGCAGTAGAGTACTTGGATGGTAGGTACCGGGTCACGATAAGGGTTGTCTGTGTGTGCTTGCAAGGCCAAGCCAGTATAGGCGAGATTGGTGGGCTTTTCTTCTACCCGTACCTCAAAAATACGTCCATAGTTAGTCTCTCGAAGATGGCCAAATAAGTCTACCACTTGAGTCAACGCGTCAGCTTGTATCGGGCCCTTGTTAAGTTTAGCGAAACCAAAACCGGCAATGCCACTAAGCCATGTTCGTAGTGCCTTTGGAGATGCTGTAACCGCATCAAAATCGGCCTCAGGTATGCTGGGCATTAAACTGCCGTCCCATAAGGTTTGAGTAGGTTTGTGCCAGCCCTTAACGCTATTCCCTGGCTTATCATAGGCATGGGTCATGAGCCAGTCTATGGGGTAATCTACGGTTTTATCTTCTGGCATAAAGGTGATCTGTAAACCTCCTTCATGCAGTTGGGCATGGCTTACCTGAGTGCCGGCATCAATATCTGTGAGAGAAATCAAACGCTGGCCATTACCGGCGCTTCGGGTGTTTTTGTCTAATGCATTGTCCCTTAGCCACATGGCATGAAAACGACTGGTGTTGCCGGCAACGGTTAGGCTAATAAATTGGCCGTGTGGGGCGATAGTGACGTTGTTCATATAAGCTCCGTTGTTGATATAAGCTGTATTTTTGATATAAAGTTCATTCTAAATTTTGGCCTAGTGAGTTTTTTTAAGCCTAAAATCGGCAACTTAACCAATGGCTAAGGGTAGCGCCCATGTCAAAGTAGGAGGCCTTAAAGTTGGTATAGGTTTCTGGCTTTGGGTCTGTTATGGCTACAGGCAGCTGGCCTTCATCACCACTGAATGCCCAGTTAGCCGCAGCTTTACCAAACAGTGTGCCAGGGCCAATACCTCGGCCGCTGTAGCCGTATAAACGAATGCTATTGGTTCCAAGGCGAGTGATCTTTGGCAAATGGTCACTTGTCATCGCTATATGGCCATCCCACATGTATTCAAACTCATATTGAGTGATGTGTGGGAACAGGGTCTTAAGTTTACGATGAGCCCAGTTGATGTGAGTGTGTTTGG
>Ga0308018_10001461_pt1 | contig 11004 bp, 8 predicted proteins | sample Neamet282_FD_203130 | JGI IMG/M metagenome (GOLD analysis project Ga0308018, IMG submission 203130) | Marine microbial communities from water near the shore, Antarctic Ocean - #282 | ecosystem: Environmental > Aquatic > Marine > Unclassified | place: Southern Ocean | collected 2014-10-01
TCTGTACGTGCGGTATCTGGACGAGTAAAGGAGCGTTCGCCTAAGAAGCTAAACTCTTTAGTTTTACCTACAGCCCAACCCATTAAACAGTCATAAGGGGTCATGGAACCATCAGTGTCTTGGCCCGCAATAATAAAGCCTTTCTCTGCACGCAATACGTGCATAGATTCGGTGCCGTATGGCGTAATGCCAAACTCTTCACCGGCTTCCATAAGCTTCTTCCACATGTAATGGCCTTGGTCTGCAGGAACGTTCACCTCAAAGGATAGCTCACCAGTAAAGGAGATACGGAAGATGCGCGACTTAATGCCAGCAACAGTGCCTTCGCGGTAATCCATAAACTTCATCGCTTCGGCAGAAAGGTCTACATCGGTACATAGTTTTTCAAGCACTTTACGAGAATTAGGCCCTGCAAAAGAGCAAGTGGCCCATTGGTCCGTTACCGATGTAAAGTATACGTCTAGTTCTGGCCATTCTGTTTGATGCCATAACTCTAACCAACCCAATACAGCTGCGGCGCCGCCAGAGGTGGTGGTCATTAAGAAGTGAGTATCACTCAAACACGCAGTTACACCATCGTCAAAGATCATGCCGTCTTCTTTAAGCATCAAGCCATACCGACACTTACCTGGTGCTAATTTAGTCCATGCGTTGGTGTACACACGATTAAGGAATTCACGAGCATCCTTACCTTGGATGTCGATCTTGCCTAAGGTAGATGCATCTAGTATGCCTACACTGTTACGTACGGCCAAACATTCCCGGTTAAGGGTTTGTTGCATGGTTTCGCCAGCTTGTGGGAAGTACCAAGGACGTTTCCACTGGCCTACGTTTTCAAATTCTGCGCCATTGGCCAAGTGCCATGGGTGCATAGACGTATGACGGGCTGGATCTAACAACACACCAATGTCGCGGCCGCCCATAGCGCCAAAAGTAACTGGCGTATATGCAGGACGGAATATGGTGGTGCCAGTTTCAGCAATAGACTTATTTAAAGTCTTAGCCACAATAGCCATGCCGTTTACGTTACCTGTCTTGCCTTGGTCAGTACCAAAACCCATAGCGGTGTAACGCTTTACATGCTCAATGGATTGGAAACCTTCACGGGCAGCCAGTTCTATACCAGCAGCGGTAACGTCGTTTTGAAAGTCAACAAACTGCTTTGGCGCGCGGCTAATCTTCTTAGTGTGAGGCACTAGGTAAAGGGCTTGTGCAGCGCCTTCCGACTCATCACCACAATCAAACACCTGGGTAGATTCTGTGCCAGATGCAGTGGCACCGGCTTGAACACCCGCATTTAATGCTTGTGATAAACGGTATTCACCAGCAATAGCACCTGCAAGGTGTTGGTTTTGAATAGTTGGGCCAGGTACAAAACCTGCAACGTCTTCTTTCCATACTGGGCGGCTACCGGTGTGGCAGCTTAAGTGAACCACAGGGCTCCAACCACCAGCAACAGCTATTAAATCACAGCTTAGAGTTTTACTTGCGCCGACGACCTTGTCGCCAGTTTCATCTAAAGGAGCGACAATAGCACCAGACACTCTTTTGCTACCTTGGGCTTCAATCACACCATGGCCTACCATCACTTGAATGCCAGCAGCTTTAGCGGCTTGTACAAGACGGCCTTCAGGCGCATGCCGTGAATCAACTACAGCCACAACAGTGCGGCCAGCAGCTTGAATGTCTAGGGCAGTTTGGTACCCAGAGTCGTTAGTTGTCATCACTACACAGCGTTGGCCAGGTACTACGGCATAACGGTTAATGTAAGTAGACACTGAATTAGCTAGCATAATGCCAGGTAAATCATTGTTACCAAATACTAACGGACGCTCGATAGCACCCGTCGCCAATACCACTTGATGGGCACGGATACGGTGAAGACGCTGACGCGTGCCTGTTAGGGCTACTGGGCCAATGTGATCGGTACGGCGCTCTAGTGCACACACAAAGTTGTGATCGTAGTAACCAAACGCTGTGGTGCGCGGCATTACGGTTACATTGCTCATGCCAACTAGCTCGCTAGTGGCTTGCTCTGCCCAAGTAGCAGCATGTACGCCATCAACGGTTTGGTTGCTGGCAAGTAAGGTGCCACCAAATTCGTTTTGCTCGTCTACAATGAGTACACGCTTGCCGCTACGGCCAGCTTCTAAAGCAGCTGTTAAACCAGCAGGGCCTGCACCTACTATCATTACGTCACAATGAACGTTAACTTTGTCGTAGGTATCTGGATCTGGATCAAGGGATAACTTACCAAAACCTGCTGCTTTACGAATCAACTTCTCGTAGGTCATCCACATTTTCTGTGGTGCCATAAATGTTTTGTAGTAAAAACCAGGAGGCATCATCTTGCCGCCAATTTTACCCACCCATTCCATGATATCGAATTCGGCATTCGGCCAACCGTTAGTGCTTGTAGACACTAACCCGTCGAACAACTCAACTTGTGTTGCCCGTGGGTTAGGAATGGTTGCATTGCCTTTATGCAGCTGCATCAAGGCGTTAGGTTCTTCAGCACCATGGCCTAAGATGCCACGTGCACGGCTATATTTAAAGCTACGGCCTACAATACTAACGCCGTTTGCCAACATAGCAGACGCTAAGGTGTCGCCGTCAAAACCTTGAAAGGTTTTGCCGTTAAAGGTGAAGTTCATTGGCTTGGAGCGATCAATGCGACCGCCTGTTGCTAAGCGATTAACTTGGCTCATGATGCGTCTCCCTTAGCAGCAGCTATGGTTTTAGCAGTGATGGTCGGCAGTTCGCCCATTTTATAAGTCTCATGAATGTGATAGCTGTTCGTGTCACGCGTGGCATTAAAGTAACGGCGACAGCCTGCAGCGTGATACCACATTTCGTGGTGGATACCGCGCGGGTTAGTACGGAAGAAAATATAGTCGCCCCAAGCTTCATCGGTAATAGATGCTGGGTCTTTTGGGCGTTCAATATGTGCTTCACCGGTGTAGGAATATTCTTCCTCTTCACGGATTTCTTCACAATAAGGGCAGTAAATATGATGCATGGTTAAGTCTCCTTATTATCAAGAATTAGTGAGCAACGCCGGCAGCGCCGTGCTCGTCGATTAAGTGGCCAGTATTGAAGCGATCCAAACTGAACGGTGCAGCCAACGGATGGGCTTCATCGTGAGCTAAGGTGTGAGCAAACACATTGCCAGAACCTGGTGTAGCCTTAAAGCCACCAGTGCCCCAACCGCAGTTGAAGAACAAACCTTTAATACTAGTTTTAGAGATGATAGGACACGCATCTGGGCAAGTATCTACAATACCACCCCAAGAACGGTTCATACGTACCCGGCTAAACATTGGGAATAACTCACAAATGGCAGATAACGTATGCTCTACCACGTTGAAACTACCGCGTTGGCCATAACCGTTGTAAGAGTCTGCACCCGCACCGATAACCAAGTCACCTTTGTCAGACTGACTCACATAGGCGTGTACCGCGTTAGACATAACAACCGTATCAAGAATCGGCTTAATAGGCTCAGACACTAGCGCTTGTAGTGGACGCGATTCAATAGGTAGACGTAGGCCAACCATCGCTGCCATCACACCCGAGTTACCGGCAGTAACACAAGCTACCTTCTTAGCGCCAATAAAGCCTTGGGTGGTTTTTACACCCACTACGGCGCCTTCTTCTGTAACAATGTCTAGAACTTCACATTGTTGAATAAGGTCAACACCAAAGCTGTCTGCACCACGAGCAAAACCCCATGCCACAGCGTCATGTCGTGCAACGCCAGCAGTAGCCTGCCAAGATGCACCCAACACTGGGTAACGGATGTCTTGAGAATCGTTAATGATAGGTACGATTTTTTTAACTTCTGCTGTATTTAATACCACGCCGTCGATACCGTTCAAACGGTTGGCGTTAACACGGCGCTCGATGTCGCGCATGTCTTGCAGGGTATGGCCTAAGTTCAAAACACCACGCTGACTGAACATCACGTTGTAGTTTAAGTCTTGGCTTAAATCTTTCCACAAGTCTAACGAGTGATCGTAAAGCTTAGACGCTTCATCCCATAAGTAGTTAGAGCGTACAATGGTAGTGTTACGCGCGGTGTTACCACCACCTAAGTAGCCTTTTTCCAACACGGCAACGTTAGTAATACCATGTACTTTTGCTAAGTAGTAGGCTGTAGCCAAACCATGGCCACCCCCACCAACGATAATTACATCGTATTCTTTTTTAGGCTGTGGGCTGCGCCATGCGGCCTGCCAGTTTTCATGATGGCTAAGGGAGTGCTTAAAAAGGCTAAAGCCTGAGTACTTTTTCATTGTGTCATCCACGTGTTTCGGTGCAATGCTGCAGTGAGTCTAATATTCGCTGTAATATTGTGCAAAAAGCCAGCCCTAGGCTCTTGTTCAATTGCGACCCAAATGGAAGTATGCAGATAAAGCCAGGCTTAATGCAGCAGATATGGCAAAGGCCAAGCCACATGGGGCTAAAAATACAGTACAATCACCCCATATTGTGAAGCACATTAGGTCATAAAAGCAGGTAATTAAAGCATGCAAGTTTTCGGCGTTGTCGGATGGAAAAATAACGGCAAAACCACCCTCGTAGAACGGCTTATTAGCCAGCTTACTTTGATGGGTTATAAAGTGTCGTCTGTTAAACATGCCCACCACAATGTAGACATTGATGAACCAGGCCGAGACAGCTACCGCCATCGTGCAGCGGGGGCTACGGAGACCCTGCTAGCCACGGAAAAACGTTGGGCGTTAATGCATGAATACCGTGAGCAACAAGTGCCTGAATTAGCCCAGTTATTAGACTTGTTTGAACCCTGCGATTTGGTAATTGTAGAAGGTTATAAGGGTGCCGAACACCCTAAATTAGAAGTGGTACGCAATATTAACGAGCGCGGCTTTTTGGCAGATATAATGCCTAACATTGTGGCCGTGGCCACAGACAAGGATGACTTGGCCACAGGCCTTTCCAAATTAGGCCTGCCTCAATTAGACATTAACAACATTCAACAAGTGGCCGAGTTTGTCATACAGCATACAGGGCTTATAGCTGAACCAGCCGTGCCAGCAAAAGCCAGTAACGATTGCTACAGCCCAGACCAACAGCTATTGCCTGCACCTGTCGTGTGGCAACGGATGCAAGATGCCGTTTCAACCCAAGTCTCATGTGAAAACTTGGCTATTGGCGAGTGTATTAACCGACGTTTAGCGCAAGATGTCACCACTTCATATGACAGCCCCCGATTTAATAACGTTGCCGTAGATGGTTACGCCTTTAACTATGATGATTTAACTAGCGCAAAAGATTTAAGTTTGCCGTTAATGACAGCAGAAGCGAACGCTGGGGGCAGTGCCAAACTTTCTCTAACAAGCGGCCACTGCATTAGAGTACTAACAGGGGCACGAATACCCTTAGGTGCCGACACTGTAGTGATGCAAGAAGATGTCTCCATTACCAATCTTTCAGTGACCTTCCCGAGAGACTGTAAGGCAGGCGGTAACTGGCGCCCAAAAGGCGAAGATGTTAAGGCTGGCGAAGTCATCATTGCTAAAGGTCAGCAAATACGCCCCCAAGACATTGGCCTTGCTGCAGCCGCAGGCCACGCTCAACTTAAGGTTTATAACAAAGTTAAAGTGGCACTATTTTCTACGGGCAACGAAGTATACGAATTAGGTGAAGAGCTTCCAGAAGATGGCATTTATGATGTTAATCGCCACTTACTTAAAGCGCTACTCACCAGCCTACATTGCGAAGTGACAGACCTTGGCATTTTGGCCGACGATTACGACATAGTAAGTAATGCCCTAAGTGCAGCAAGTAAAAATCATCAACTGATTATCACCTCTGGCGGCGCATCCACCGGCAGCCATGACCATGTAGCTGCCGTATTAAAAGACATTGGCGAAGTGCACGGCTGGCGGCTGGCCATTAAACCTGGTCGTCCCCTAGCCTTTGGCAAAGTGGGCAACGCCTTCTTCTTAGGGTTGCCTGGCAACCCAGTAGCCGCTAACGTGTGTACACTTATGTTTGGTCACCCGCTCATTAGAGCCATAGGTGGTGGCGGCTGGCAACGACCTAAATCGTATTTTCAAAAGCTGGGCTTTGATGTTAAAAAGAAAGCAGGCCGTAGAGAATGGCTACGAGTTTATCAAGACGTACAAAATAATGGTGACATACTCCTTAAACGCAGCGCTTCTCATGGCTCTGGCGTTCTCACATCTATGACCCGTGCAGATGGCCTAGTGGAAGTAGGTGAAGCCACAAGCAACTTACCCCAAGGTAGCTTGGTGAACTTTATACCCTTTGCTAGCTTTGGCATTGGCGATGCCTAGTTCTAGCGAGCAAGAATAATGGAGGCTCGTTGAAACATCTAAAGTAAGGCTTTAAACATAAGCCAGACTAGCACAGGCCCTTCGCTTAGCGTGTATTTATCCGTTACGCCAACCCAATACAATAATGCACACACCCAATAGCACCACACCTACTCCCAACCAGTCCAAAGCGGTTGGTTTTATATCGTCAACAACCCTAAGCCACACCAGCGCTGTGGCTACATACACACCACCATAGGCGGCATAGACTCTACCACTTGCAGCTGGGTGTAGCGTTAACAGCCAAACAAATAAGCATAAACTAGCCACGGCAGGAATTAAAAGCCAGCTAGCACCACCCTTACGCAACCAAAGGTAAGGCAGGAAACAACCTACAATTTCAGCTAGTGCGGTTAATGCAAAAAGGCCTGTTGTTTTTAAAATCAAAGTGAATCTCCAGTTTTTTCTACACTGTGCAGTAGAAGGAATTACATCACAGGTGCTGACTGTTGGTTAGATATGGAGATTCTATGAGCCTACCCCTTCGCCAACTGTTGCTCACCTAAGTCTATATCTTCTGGCTTGTTAACGTTGAAAAACGGATTGCTGATTAGTTCGTCAAACGGTACATCGGCAACACCATAAGGCGTGGTAAAACGGTCTACTTTACGCATATCATCTTCCACCAACGCTTTGTATAGATCATCAAACAAGTCTACCGGCCAAAGGCCAAACACGGGTTGGGTACGGCCTTGGTAGCTAGCACAAGCCAGACGTTGATGTTTTAGCTGCATCAACTCTAGCATTCGTTTGACGTAATCAGCTGGGAAAAATGGTGTATCCGCAGCTAACGTTATAATGTGTGTGGCATTAGGTTGGTTTTGCGTCACCCAAGCCATGGCAGACACCACGCCCGCTAAAGGGCCGGCAAAATCGGGGACTATATCGGCTTGTACAGGTAAATTGAATTCAGCAAAACGATCTGGATCGCCGTTGGCGTTAATAATGACGGTATCTAATTGGTTTTGAGCCGATTCAATAACATAATCCAAAATTCGCCGGCCACCTAATTTGAGCATAGATTTGTCACCACCGCCCATACGCCGTGCTAAGCCACCCGCAAGAATAACACCTACAATTTCACTGGGTTTAATCTGCATTTTTACGCTCTTCCTTTTTGCGACCTGCATCTTTTGACTCGCGAGACGATTCATCTTCTATTTCACTGGCATCTACATCGTAAATCAAGCGTTCATAACCTGCCAAGGCAACAAACTTACGGCCTTTGGCCCTACCTATAAGAGTTAACCCAGACTTACGGGCTAAATCCACCCCCCACGCGGTAAAACCAGAGCGGGAGATCAATATAGGAATACGCATTTGTACGGTTTTAATCACCATCTCAGAAGTAAGGCGACCCGTGGTATAAAAACACTTATCTTCTGGGCTGATATTATGCTGAAACATGTAGCCGGCTATCTTATCGATAGCGTTGTGACGGCCTACGTCTTCCATATACACCAAGGGCTGCGCTTCATGACATAACACACAACCATGGATGGCACCCGCCTTTTGGTAGATGCTGGGCGTGGTGTTTATTTGACGGGATAGTTGATACAACCAGCTGGTATGAAGACGCGTTTCTGTGGCTAACTTAATGGTATCGAACTTTTCCATGATATCGCCAAACACGGTACCTTGTGCACAGCCCGACGTACGCACCTTCTTCTTTAACTTGTCTTCGTAGTTAGTTTCTCGCTGGGTACGAACAATGGCTACTTCCAAGTCTTCATCGTAATCAATGCCTGTAACCACGTCATCGGCATGCAACATGTTTTGATTGAGCAAAAAACCTAGGGCCAAGTATTCTGGGTGATCACCCAAGGTCATCAAGGTAACAATTTCTTGTTTGTTCAAATACACCGTAAGGCCGCGTTCAGTGACCACGTCTACCTCAACCTCTGTACCTGTGTGGTCTCGACCGGTGACATGGCTTGTGAGGCTTGGATTTTCTGGATTGGGGTAAATAAGGTAACCCGAAAGGTCTGCTATTTTCATGGCTTTGTCTCCACACTTTGAGCTTTAGTCTGCTTGTCTTGCTCTTGCCTTTGCTGTTTGGCAATCCATCGATCCAATTTATTAGCAAAGGTCTTACGATCAGTATGATTCATGGCTGCAGGGCCGCCCGTTTGAACGCCGCTGTTACGCAGGGTTTCCATGAAATCACGCATATCTAGCCGCTGACGTATGGTTTCTTTGGTATACGATTCACCACGATGACTAAGGGCTTCAGCGCCCTTCTCTACTACTTCTGCCGCTAAAGGAATGTCTGAAGTAATCACTAGATCACCGACCACCACACGCTTAACAATTTCGTTGTCGGCTACGTCAAAACCAGAACCCACCTGCACCATACTAATTACTTTAGAAGGGGGCGTGGCAATGAATTGATTGGCCACTAAGGTAGTCGCAATTTGCGAGCGCTGCGCAGCGCGAAACAAAATTTCTTTAATGACGCCTGGGCAGGCGTCGGCGTCAACCCAAATTGGCATATTGAAGCCTAAGGTAAGTAGCTAATGGTGTATTGTGCATGAATGACAAAGAATTGCCTAGTTCGGATACCGACTCTTCATGTCATTCCAAGCATGGATCAATAACTCTTCCAATACAGCCATATCAATATCAGCAAGCGTGTTGATGTATAGACAACATTTGCCAGTTTTGTGCTTGCCCAAGCGATCAAGAAAAGCACCCAAGTTTTGATATCCAGGCATAATATAAAGAGTAAGGTTAGCCTTACGTGGCGACAAACCAATGATGTAGCAGTCGCCTTCTCGGCCAGTGGCGTATTGATAATGATACTGACCAAAGCCAATCATTGAAGCACCCCACATTTTGGGTTCTTCACCACTCACTTTGCGCATCAGCGCCATAACTTCCATGGCATTTTCTCGACGCACGGCGTGTTCAATCGTTGCAACAAAAGCAGCTGGATCTTTTTCACTGACGGTGGTTTTATTTTCTGCCATTAAAGTTTATTCCCTTTAATTGTCTAGTACATAATAACCCTTGGCCTGAGGATTTTTTAATAATGAGGGCGCAGATCTTTAGATGGCAGCCACGATCGCTCTTGAACAATAATAGTTTCAATAATACCCATACATCGCCTATACGCCAATGGGGCATAGTGTCAATAACACCCAATTCTCAACAAGATGTGGTTTGACCAAAAAAAAAGGCCAGCATAAGCTGACCTTTTTGACACTGCTAAAACCCATAGGGCCTAAGCTGATGTCACAACCTAAACAACCAACTCAATGCGTGAAGCACAGAACTTAAACTCAGGGATCTTACCCACTGGGTCAAGCGCTGCGTTGGTGAGCATGTTTACAGCCGCTTCAGCGTAACAGAATGGAATGTAAATCACTCCAGCTGGTACGTCTACGTCTTCACGAGCCATAATTTCGATGCTACCACGGCGAGTAGATACACGGATCATATCACCGGCCTTAGCACCAATTTTAGTTAATTCGTCACGGTTTATAGTGGCTACTGCTGCTGGTTCTAGGGCATCCAATACCGCTGAACGACGAGTCATAGAACCTGTATGCCAGTGCTCTAGCTGACGGCCAGTAGTAAGGATCACCGGGTATTCGTCATCTGGACGCTCATCCGGATCTACGATGTCTGCAGCAACAAACTTACCGCGGCCACCTGCAATAGGGAAGCTATCGATAAATACAATGTCATTACCAGGATGATCTTCAGCAGGACAAGGGTATGTTACTGAATGTTCCTTTTCTAGTCGCTCCCACGTCAAGTTATTCAAACTTGGCATAGCTTGCTTCATTTCAGCAAAGACATCCCTTGGATGGGTGTAAGTCCAATTTAGGCCCATACGATTAGCAATTTCTTGGATAATCCACCAATCCTGACGTGCATCACCAGGCGGCTTAACGGCTTGGCGGCCCATCTGTACAGTACGGTTAGTGTTAGACGCTGTGCCGTCTTTCTCTGGCCACGCCGAAGCAGGCAGAACCACATCGGCGTACATAGCCGTTTCGGTCACATACAAATCTTGTACTACTAGGTGCTGTAGTTTAGCTAAGGCGCCACGGGCGTGGTGTAGGTCTGGATCAGACATGGCTGGGTTTTCACCTTCCACGTACATACCAGTTATAGAACCCTCGTGAACGGCATCCATGATTTCTACCACAGTTAAACCTGGCTCATCAGAAAGCTCAGTGCCCCATAGTTCTTCAAACATGGCTTTAACGTTACCTACGTTAACTTTCTGGTAATCTGGGTACATCATCGGGATAAGACCCGCATCTGATGCGCCCTGTACGTTGTTTTGTCCACGTAGTGGATGCAAACCAGCACCTTCACGACCAATTTGTCCTGTCATCAACGCTACAGAGATCATAGCGCGACAGTTATCGGTACCGTGAATGTGTTGTGACACACCCATGCCCCAGAAGATCATAGAGTTGTTAGCCGTGGCATATAAACGTGCCACTTCGCGAATTAGATCTGCATCTACACCACAAATTGGTGACATTGCTTCAGGTGTGTAGTGCTTAACATGCTCTTTCACCGTGTCAAAACCAGTAGTCATAGAATCGATGTACTTTTGGTTGTACAACTTTTCTGTAACGATGACGTTCATGATGGCGTTCCAGAAGCTTACGTCGCTACCTGG
>Ga0308018_10001463_pt1 | contig 10995 bp, 8 predicted proteins | sample Neamet282_FD_203130 | JGI IMG/M metagenome (GOLD analysis project Ga0308018, IMG submission 203130) | Marine microbial communities from water near the shore, Antarctic Ocean - #282 | ecosystem: Environmental > Aquatic > Marine > Unclassified | place: Southern Ocean | collected 2014-10-01
CTGATGAACAATATCAATACCTGCTTTACGTAAGTGCTCAGGATTGCCAATGCCAGACAGTTCTAAAATTTGTGGTGAGCCAATAGTCCCAGCACTCAGGATGACTTCGCCATTTGTGTGGTAGGTAATGGCTTTACCTTTTACTAAAACCTCAACACCACTGGCACGTTTACCCGTAAATATAACTCGCTGCACTTGTGCTTGGGTTGTCACTTTAAGATTGCTTCGTTTCTTTACTGGGTTTAAGAAACCTTTTGATGTGCTCCATCGCCAGCCATTTTTTTGATTTACACGAAAGTACGAAGAACCTTCATTATCGCCAAGGTTAAAATCTTCAATCTTGTCAATTCCAGCCTGTTGGGCAGCATCACGATATGCATCTAAAATTTCCCAAGATAGGCGTTGTTTTTCGACACGCCATTCGCCACCAGCCCCATGGAAGTCATCAGCTCCAGCATAATAATCTTCTGACTTTTTAAAATAAGGTAACACATCATCCCAGCCCCATCCGGTATTTCCCATGTCACGCCAAGCGTTATAATCATTGGCCTGACCGCGCATGTATATCATGCCATTGATTGATGAGCATCCACCTAAAACACGTCCACGTGGGTAGTTAATTTCCCTGCCGTTTAGGCCTTTTTGCTTGGCTGTTTTAAACCCCCAGTCTGTGCGTGGATTTCCCATACAATAGAGGTACCCAACAGGGATATGAATCCAAATATAATTATCTTTACCACCGGCTTCTAACAACAGCACCTTGTTTTTTGGGTTTTTAGAAAGTCGGTTGGCAAGAACACAGCCTGCTGACCCACCACCGACAATAATATAATCGTAGTTTGAATTATCTGTGATCATAACATTGCCCGTGGTTGAACGTTCGGATGTAAATGAGCTAAGTGTTGTAGGTGTGTAGAGGGCCCGCCGGTGGACTTGTGCTCTACTTTAATGACATCGATAGTGTATCAATAACTTGATTCTTTAGACAGGTATTCAATGGATCATGCTTTATAGTTAGATGACTAGGCCTGTGTTCGCTTTAGAACAATAATATAGGGGGCGCGGTGTTTTATGATGATGAAAATATTCAGGACAAGCCCCGTGTTTGGGTTAGGTAGTTATGGTATGTCAGTATTTCCCCCTAGCCTATTCGGTATTGTTTTGATTACTAGCGCAAATGGAGCGGGGTGGTATAAGAATGGTTCAACTCACCACGCAGAAGTACCGGTAAAAGTAGGTTGGCAGCATCGCTATTTAAGGGCACAATAGCCGCCTATTGATTCAGTTTAGGTTGTAGTCCCAATGCAGTTATTTGCTCACCGTGGCGCCAGTGATTTAGCGCCAGAAAATTCCATCGCGGCATTTCAGTTGGCGCTGGATCAGCGATGCGACGGTATCGAGTTGGATGTTCGTTTGATGTCTGGTCAGGTGGTAGTAATGCATGATGCTAGCGTAGATCGGACTACCAATGGCACAGGCCTAGTTAATCAACTCAGCTTGCAGCAATGGCAACAGCTAGATGTTGGTAATGGTGAAGCGCCACCCAGCTTGAGGCAGGTGTTAGAACTGGTGGCTGGGCGCTGCGAAATTAATATAGAGCTCAAGTCTGCTGATTTAGTGGTTCAAGTGGCTGAAGAAATAACCTATTCCGTGGAGCATTTTGGATTTAAGCTAACACAATTGTGTGTTTCGGCTTTTGATCACCGTTTATTAATGGCTGTAAAAGACATAGCGCCTCACATCAATATTGCACCACTCATTACGTCATGCCCTGTTTCATTAGCCAAGTTAGCCCATGATATGGGCGCTTACGCCTTACACAGCTACACAGAAACCACCGATGCAGAACTTGTAAATGATTCTCACACCCGTGGTGTAGCTATTAGAGTGTTCACAGTAAAGCAGGCTGATGAGTTGTTACGTTTAAGGCAAATCGGTGTTGATGCTGTGTTTGTAAATGATGTGGCTTGGGCTAGAAAAGTCCTTACTGCCGCAGGCTGAGTTTTTTGTGGCTCCACCAAATAACCATCAGCAATAAACCTAACACAGGCAGGCTTATTAAGTTAATAGCTTGCCAGCTGGTGGCGCTTAAGAGCCATCCGGCAGACAAAGACGCTATGGCTTGAACGCCAAACACCATCAGTTCGTTAAAGCCTTGGGCACGGTACTTCTCTTCTTCTTTATATGTGGTGATAAGAAGAGACGTGCTGCTAACAAATAGAAAGTTCCAACCTACGCCCAAAGTGAAGAGGCTAATCCAATAGCCGGCTACGGTTTGACTCACTTGGCTTACGCCAATACACAATGCTAAAGCAAATATGCCGATTATCATCATGGTTCTATGGCCATAATGTGTTATCCATTTACCGATAAAAAGAGACGGTAAAAACATGCCGACAATATGCCACTGAATGACGATGCCAGTACTGTCGATACTGTGCCCATCCATTACGTGCATGCTTACTGGTGTGGCTGTCATAAGAAATACCATCACTGCATAAGACACGGTTGCGGCAAATACAGCTAAGATGAAATCGGGTTGCTGGGCCAGCTGTTTGATGGTTCTGCCTTTAGCTTCTGTGGCCTGAGTTACTTGCTTAGGCGTTTGCAGCCACAATAAAATGATCGCTGGTATCACTACTAATACCGCTAGGGCGAGGTATGATCCAACAAAGGCGTGTTGTGGAATCCAACCCTGGGCATAGTTAACAACATTTGGGCCCAAAAATGCTCCCGCAATACCCGACAATAAAATAGCGGATATGGCTTTCGGTGCAACGTGTATTGCCACGCTTTCGGCGGCTGCAAAACGGTAATGTTGAACGAAGGCGTAGGTAGCACCTAAACTTAAACATGAGAAACAATAGAGCCAAAACAGGCTATGCCATATAGCCGCGGCACCTATTAAAGCAGATCCTGCAGCAAGTACTGCAGCACCAATAAAACCAAACTGCCGCCCTTTTTTACTCATTAACATAGCTGCTGGTACCGTGCCTATTGCAGTGCCTACTACCGATGCTGCAACGGGAAGGGTGGCTATAGTAATAGACGGTGCCAGTAACGCACCGATGATTCCACCTAGAAAAAAAGTGACGGAGGCTCCGGCAAAGGAAAATGCGTGTGATACAGACAGCAACCACACGTTACGGCTCAAGGATTGGGTAGGCATATTCAACAAACTTAATATATTGTTTAGGCGGCTATATTAACTGATATAACTCTTTGGAACTAGGAGGTATTTTACTTAAGTGATCTTGCTTGGGGTGCGCAGTCGTGGTAGTTTTAAACGTATGTTTTAAACATAATTCATCAACAAGAAATGACCATGACAAATTCTACCATTGATCGTATTTTAGATGCTGCAGAAGTTGAGTTTGCCGCTCATGGCTTTGTAGAGACCTCCCTGAGAACCATTACGGCGAAGGCTAAGGTTAATTTAGCCGCGGTAAATTATCATTTTGGTTCTAAAAAAGGTTTAATCCAAGCTGTAACAGACCGCTTTTTAGGACCGCTCACCGAGAATCTTCAGGCCCAATTGAGTGCGTATGAAAAGGACCCCGAAAAAAGCCACGGCGATGAGCAAGAATTACAAATTTTGTTGGGTATTTTGGCAAGGTCTTGCCAGCAAGTAGCGCAACAAAACCACCATAGTTTAGCGGTGTTTGCACGCCTTATAAATACGGCTTATAACCAGTCTCAGGGGCACCTTCGTAAACATCTTACCCATCAGTACGGCGCTTCATTTATGTACTTTATGAAACTGTTACGCAAACATATGCCGCCAATGAATAATGAACAGTTTTTTTGGCGATTTCATTACTTATTAGGCATATTGGTTTTTTCCATTTCCAGTAGTGAAGCACTTTTAGCTATTTGTGAAAGAGAATACGCTAGCAGTCGAAGTTTGGATCAAATTATGTCTGACATCATACCCGTTATGGCCAGTGCTGCCCAAGCACCAATTATAGGAGAGTCGTAATGAACCCGATGGACCAGTTGTTAGGAAGTGTAGGGATAGATACGTCTCAATCCATATTGCTGACTAAAGTATTTTTGTTGGTATTAGCAGTCCTATTATTTAATTTTGTAGTGCGTAAAATATTTTCGCGTTTAGCTTTGCAGCTTCAAAAAACTGAAAATGAATGGGACGACGCTCTGCTCGATGCCGCACGTAAACCCTTGGCTTGGGGCGTATGGGTTGTAGGTATAGCATGGGTGGTGGGTATTGTTAGCGATGCCTTTGACGCAGATACGTTAAGTTTTGTAGCAAGCTTGCGTGATACCTTACTCATTATTTTAGTGGCTTGGTTTTTAATACGCTTAGTCAATGTGGTTGTGGCTATGTTAGCTACACCGGGAAAACATCGTGATGCGTGGGACAAGACCACTGTAGAAGCTATGGGAAAACTCGTTAAGGCAGCGGTCATAATCACCTCCATCTTAGCGTTGATGCAACATTTTGGTTTTTCTATATCCGGTGTATTGGCCTTTGGTGGAGTAGGTGGTATTGCCATCGGTTTTGCTGCCAAAGACCTGTTGTCTAACTTTTTTGGTGGGTTAATGATCTATATGGATCGTCAGTTTTCTGTAGGGGATTGGATTCGCTCGCCCGATAAAGAAATCGAAGGCACTGTTGAGTATATTGGCTGGCGCATTACCCGTATTCGTACTTTTGATATGCGACCGCTCTACGTACCTAACGCAACGTTTACCAGTATTTCTGTAGAAAACCCTTCGCGTATGCATAATCGAAGGTTTTACGAAACCTTTGGCTTACGCTATCAAGACCAAGATAAAGTGCAAGCCATTACTGTAGCGGTGAAAGACATGTTACTGGCCCACACAGCCATAGATACGCAACAAACTTTGATGGTAAACGTGAATACCTTTAATGCTCATAGCGTAGACTTTTTTGTGTACACCTTTACTAAAACAACTAAGTGGGCTGAGTTTCATGGAATTAAGCAGGAATTATTGAGCTTAATTGCGGACATTGTAGCGCAGCATGATGCAGAGTTTGCCTTCCCCACTCAAACCATTCAACTGATGCCTCAACAGTTAGAAGACACCAGTGACTCATGAGTAAGCAACACTATATTTTTGGATACGGTAGCTTAATTAGTAGTTCTAGTCGTCGCATTACTGGCATAGCCGGCGATTCATTAGCGGTGCGAGTACAAGGGTTAGAGCGAACATGGGTAGGCTGGAAAGGTTCAGGTATGCGTGCTGTTGCTGCAAGACCTATGGCAGGTGCGCGTTGTAACGGGGTGTTATTTTCGGTGCCCGAGTCTGAGTTAGAAAAGTTTGATGAGAGAGAAACCCATTACATAAGGGCTCAACTAGATCTATCGCAAGTAGATTACGTACACGCTTCTGAAACGCTGAGTGAAAATAGCCAGGTATGGGTGTATCTGTACAATCATCAAGGTCATGGGTTACTCAGTGCCCCTATCGTACAATCCTACCTTGATGTGATTCTGTTAGGTTGCCAAGAAATAGGACCTACATTTGCCCAGGAATTTATCCAAGATACCCTTAATTGGGATGTTTGGCATGACGATCGTCACCAGCCAGTTTACCCCCGAGCGCAGCTACACTCAGAGGCTATGCAGCTGGACTTGTTGTTGGCCGAACACCTGCCTAAAGCGTTTACTCTACGGTGCTTGGCACCGTAAGGTCTACCAGTGTGGGTTCGTCTGCTGGTAGGGCTTCTACGGCCTCTACCTCTTCTAAAATAGGCTCTGCTGGCGTAAAAGGTATTACTTTAACCAGTAGCACAAGTTTAGGGTGGTCTATATAGTGCAATTCTTTGCTGCGCATTTTACGTCTTTGGATGAGGCTGTAGCGTGTTTCTACAATAGGCACTAGGCTTTGCCCTGCGCTAAATAATCTTTGTTTGGCACGCTGGCTGCTAGCACTTTGGATGCTTGGGAATTGATTTAAATGTAATTCACTATGGACATGTAAAAAGCGTCCTTTGCTGAAGCCTAAACTACCCTCTAGCTGTTGATGCTCAGCCCAAGCATAGCCACCCTTAATGTCGATCCAATTAATGGCTTTATTGCCCTTTAAAATTTGGCGCCAGCTTTGATGTACAAGAACTTTATAATCGTCATGCTTTTCTAGCATACGGGCCTCATTGTTGAGGATGCGTAGGTCCGTGGGTAAGGTTAAAAATTCTACATTCTCTAATTCATTGCGGTTGTTTGTTTCTGGATCAAAGGGAGCAAGGGTTCGACCTCGATGCCATGATATTGGGGCTGGCCGCAATGAAAAGGTTTCTAATGTGGCAGTGTTGTCTGTTCGTTCGGCAATAAGGAATTCTATTTGATACCAAGTATCGTCCTTCTTGTCGGCGGCAAAACTTACTGTTGGCTGCAGCAGTAATAGAACCACAAAAAATGTAGTGAACAGGCGCCAATAATGAAGGATTCTCGATCGCATGGTTAGCTCAATTGTTTAATTAGATCTTCCATACGTTGGAAGCGTGTTTCTACTTTTTCCATAGGTAAAGTAAAGCGTAAATTGGTTCCGCCTTCAAGCCTGAAGTTTCGAGGTTGAGTTTGTACTAATTTCACTAACACCATAGGGTCTATATTGGTATTCCTGCCAAACTCCATGCGGCCACTGCCTGCAGAAGCTTCAATTCGAGTGACACCAATAGCCTGTGCTTTTAGCTTTAGGCGATTTTGTCGAAAAAGGTTTTTTATTTGCTCAGGCAATAAACCAAAGCGATCAATCATTTCTACTTGTAACTCTTTTAACGCCGCATTGTGCTCGGCGTTGGCAATACGTTGATACATCACTAAGCGATTATGTACATCGGGTAAATAGGTTTCTGGTATAAGCGCTGGCAGATGTAAATTAACTTCCGTACCGCGCTTAAAGGGTTGGTCTAAATTAGGTGTTTCGCCGTTCTTCATGGCTTCAACGGTTTGGTTGAGCATTTCCATATACAAGCTAAAACCAATACCTTGCATCTGGCCGCTCTGCTCTTCACCCAATAATTCACCCGCACCACGTATTTCTAAATCGTGACTTGCTAGAGTGAATCCCGCGCCTAGGTCAGCTGTAGCTTCTATAGCTTCCAAGCGTTTGGTAGCATCTTTGCTCAGCAACTTTGGGTGAGGGGTCATTAAGTAGGCATAAGCTTGGTGGTGAGAACGACCTACGCGCCCACGCAACTGGTGCAACTGGGCCAAGCCAAATTTATCTGCACGCTCAATTATAATAGTGTTGGCAGTAGGAATGTCGATACCGGTCTCAATGATGGTAGAACATACAAGCACGTTAGAACGTTTGTGATAAAAGTCTCCCATCACTTGTTCGAGCTTGCGCTCGCGCATTTGTCCATGGGCCACACTGACTCGAGCCTCTGGTACTAATTCACGCAGTCTGTCGGCGCTGTTTTCAATGGTTTTAACTTCGTTGTGCAAATAATACACTTGCCCACCACGAAGCAACTCTCGCAAGATGGCCTCTTTAACTAATTTTGTGTCATCTTGTCGCACAAATGTTTTGATGGAAATACGTCTTGCTGGTGGTGTAGCGATAATGGATAAATCACGCATACCAGCCATGGACATGTTTAATGTTCTAGGAATGGGAGTGGCAGTGAGCGTTAATATATCCACTTCTGAACGGAGTTTTTTGAAGGACTCTTTTTGTTGTACGCCAAAACGGTGTTCTTCATCAATGATAAGCAAACCTAAACGTTTAAAATTAAGCTTACCTTGTAAGATTTTATGGGTGCCTACCAAAATATCCAATGTGCCGTCTGCAGCGTGAGCCATGGCCTTGTTTTGTTCGGCGGTAGATTGGAAACGTGACATCACTGAAACATTGACCGGCCAGTTGGCGAAGCGGTCTCTTAGGGTTTCATAGTGCTGTTGTGCCAGCAAAGTGGTGGGCACTAGTAAGGCTACTTGCTTGCCCCCGTTAACCGCCATAAATGCTGCTCGCATGGCTACTTCTGTTTTGCCAAAACCGACATCGCCACACACTAGCCTGTCCATAGGTTGGTCGGCCATCATATCGCTTAATACGGCTTTAATGGTCTGTTCTTGATCGGGTGTTTCTTCATAGGGGAAGGCGTCGCAGAAGGCTTGATAACTCTCATCCGGTTTTGGAAATGCGTACCCATCTCGGGCTTCACGCAGGGCATAGATATGTAACAACTCTGCGGCGGTATCTTTAATTTTTTCTGCTGCTTTACGTTTCGCTTTAGTCCACTGTTCGCCACCTAATTTATGCAACGGTGCATTCTCACCACCAGAGTAACGGGACAGTAGTTCAATGCCAGAAACAGGGACATAAAGGGTGGCCTCATTGGCGTAGAGCAATACTAAGAATTCGGCATCTTGGCCATCTATGCTCAGTGTTTGTAAGCCATTGTAGCGGCCCACACCATGATCCTGATGCACTACAGCGTTGCCAATGCTTAGCTCGGCTAAATCGTGAATCGCGGTGTTAGGGTTTTCTGTGGCCTTGTCGCGACGACGACGCTGCAGCACTTTTTGGCCAAATAGTTGTGCCTCACAGACAACAAGAATGTTGTGCTCAGGCAAGTTTAAACCTTGTTCCAAAGGCGCAACACAGATCGAAAAGTGGGGCTTTTTGGCAATAAATTCGGACCAGTCTTCTACATCTTCTGGGGCTGCAGGTAACACCTTAAACAAATCGAGCAATGCTTCTTTTCGGCCGGCTGATTCGGCACAAATCAACACACTTTGTTGTTGACCTTGTAACACCGTTTGTAATGCAATGAGCGGCTTAGATAGTTGGTTGTTAATAGCAACTTGGGGGTTTTGGGCGCCCCCTAAGTTATAAAACCCTTTGTTGGTTGCAGGGTCGACAAAGGCGCCTTCTTGCAAATCAATGATAGGAAAGTTTTTGAGGCCAGAAAACATTTCATCGGTAAACAAAAATAATTGTTTAGGTGCTAGTAATGGGCGTTCGATGTCGTGGCTATAATCTTCGTACCGAGATTCAATGTCGCGCCAAAAGTGGGCTGCTTGGGCTTCAATGTCGCCTTGTTTTACTACCAGGGTAGATCCTGGAACGTAGTCTAGTAAAGTTGACATGGAGTTAAAAAATAGAGGTATGTAGTATTCGATGCCAGCAGGCGCAAAACCTTGGCTTACGTCTTGGTAGACCGGGCAGGCTTTGGGGTCTAAATCAAATTGGCTAGTAAAGTTTTGCCTAAAATGGCTAATCGCTACATCGGTTAATGGGAACTCGCGGGCAGGGAGTAAATTGAATTCGGTAATTAGTGCCGTAGTGCGTTGGCTATCAGCATCGAAGTAACGCAGACTTTCGATTTCATCGTCAAATAATTCGATTCGTAACGGTGCATGGCTACCCATGGGATATAGATCAATTAAGCCGCCCCGTAACGCATATTCACCGGCTTGGGATACGGTTTCTGTGAGCAGGTAACCTGCTTGATCTAAACGTTGGCGAAATTGAGTTTGTGGTAGCTCTTGCCCAGTTGTTAATGTGAAGCTGTTGCCTGCCAAGTAATTCATTGGAGGTAGGCGATGTAATAGGGTAGCTACGGGCACAATGACTACACCTTTGCTGAGGTGTGTGATTTGATTGAGAGTGCTTATGCGTTCTGAAATAATATCTGGGTGGGCAGAGAAGCTGTCGTAGGGAAGTATTTCCCAGTCTGGGAGCATTAAGCAATCAAGCCCCGTGCCGGTGAGGAAAAAGTTCAATTCTGCACTCAACTTCAGGGCAGCGTCAGTATCTTTTACCAGTGCTAATACAGGTCCCTGGTGGGCTTGAGCAGCTTCAGATATGGCCAGGGCAGAAGTGGCGCCGTGGGTTTGCCCCCAATTGGACTTATGACCGAATTTAGTGGGTAAAAGCGAGGTTTCCAATAACACGGGTAAGGGGTTCCTTTATATCTGCTTGCGTGTAATTTGTTCAAAGCCAGTTATTGTAGTTCTATATGGACATGGATGCACCATTTTGGGGTGCTTTAGTTGCTGTGTAAGAAGTATGATTTGTATAAATAATGTTGACTATAAGGCAAAGTAAGTTTGCCAATTTTGACTATTTCCCCGATAATACGCCCTCTTTTAAAGGGTTAAACACCTGAACCGCAACCAAGCCGTTTTTAAACGGTGAACAAAGGGACTCATTGTGAGCCAAGAACAAGTGTTTTCAGACTGGAAAGAGCGTGAAGCGTTAGCCGAAGCCATGATCCCTCTCATTGGTAAAATCTATCGTGACAACAACGTAGAAGTGTCCGTGTTCGGTCGCCCTGTTGTTAATCGTTCTGTCATTAGTATTCTTAAGTCTCACCGTGCAGCGCGCATGTTGGAACATACCAACCTTTCTGTTCATGAAACGTTTCCTGTTATTGAAGTGCTGCAAGGCCTTGAGTTGTCTAACGTACATGTAGACATTGGTAAGTTGGCCATCGGTTTCCGTGACAATAGCTCTGGCCAATGTTTACAAGATTATGTTACTTCAGCCTTAGTGGGTGCGGTGAACAAAGGCAGTGCTAAAACTCAAGCTGATGTTGTGCTTTATGGCTTTGGTCGTATTGGCCGTTTGTTAGCCCGTTTGTTGATTGAAAAAACTGGCGGCGGTCAAAGTTTACGTTTACGGGCTATTGTAGTGCGTAAGGGTGGAGATAATGATCTTGCTAAGCGTGCTAGCTTGTTGCGCCGCGATTCTGTACACGGTACTTTCCAAGGCACTATTACCGTTGATGAAGAGCAGAACACCTTGATCGCTAACGGTAACGTTATTAAAATTATTTACTCAGATACACCGGATTCAATCGATTACACCGATTATGGTATTAGTAATGCGGTTGTCATTGATAACACTGGTAAATGGCGTGATGAAGACGGTTTGTCGTTGCACTTGCGCGCTAACGGCGTTTCTAAAGTGATGTTAACTGCTCCAGGTAAGGGCATTAAGAACATCGTTATGGGTGTTAATCAAAAAGACATTGAAGACACTGACACTATATTGTCT
>Ga0308018_10001465_pt1 | contig 10993 bp, 4 predicted proteins | sample Neamet282_FD_203130 | JGI IMG/M metagenome (GOLD analysis project Ga0308018, IMG submission 203130) | Marine microbial communities from water near the shore, Antarctic Ocean - #282 | ecosystem: Environmental > Aquatic > Marine > Unclassified | place: Southern Ocean | collected 2014-10-01
CAAACCGCCAACTTCTCCGTCTCCGAAGCCCTTCCGCTTCCGCAGCCCCTTCGCACTCCGCCGTCTCATCGCAGCATCGCAGCCCTGGTGACGCACTCTGCCGTGGGGGTGTAGTTGGTGCTCGCGGAGCCGGCAGCGTGCGGGTTGAGGAGCGCCTTCCAGGTGGGTTCATGACGTCACCGAGACTGCTTCAGCCGCACCGAGTGTGCGATGTTAGCGCCCATTCGAAGGACTCGCAACGTGGTGTTCGCCTCGGTCAGGACCGGGACAAAATCACGAAGGGCCTCCGCGGTGGTGATCTGATTCAGGTCTAAGTCCAACTCGACGAGCGTCGCGTTTTGTCGCAGCACGTCGGCAAAAGCCTCGCACCCCATTGAGCTGATCTGGTTCGAGCGCAAGCGCAGGACCTCGAGGCTGCTGTTGGACCGCAGACCGGCCGCAAGCGCCAATGCGCCAGGATTGAGGATCTTGCAATCCGACAGATCGAGCACACGCAGCGCACAGATGGGCGCGCCGTGCGCGAGTTCCCTGGTCGGCTTGCCCAGTGACTGCGCCAGTGCCGTGCAGCCCTCATCCGTCACTAGATTAGAGGCCAGGCGCAGCTCGGTGAGCGTTGAATTTGCGCCCGCCAGCGCCGCCGCCCCCTCGTCGCCCACCCGATTGTGCGACAGGTCCAGTTTCTGGAGGCACTTGTTCGACCCTAGCGCATGCGCTAGAGCCAAGCACGTGGCGTCGCTAAGGCGGTTCGCAGCCAGGTTCAGTTCTTGCAGAGCGATGGAGCCCAACTGTAGTGTGCTGCCGATGGCATCTGCCGACACGTCGCTAATCCTGTTGCGACCGAGGCACAGCGATTGCAACACGGTATTGGCCGTCAGCCCACGTCTCAGAAACGCCTGTGCCCCAATATCACCAATGCAGTTCGCGGAGACGTCTAACGAGAGGAGTGGGCAGCTGTGAAGTGCCTCTGTTTTCTCCGTCTGGCCGGCGACGAGCCCCGCGAACGCCTGCAAACCGGCGTCGCCGATGTTATTGTCGCGCAGATCAAGGTGCAGGAGGCTGCTGTTGTGCCGCAGCCCGTGCACGAGCGCGTGGCAGCCGGTATACTCGATGCAGTTTGAGTGCAGGTCCAGCGTTGAGACAGTGCGGTTGAAAGCCGGCTGCATCGCAGCTGCGACGGCACGAGCGCCGACGTCGGTGATGGCGGAATCGTGCAAGTCCCATGTGGTCACGCATGTGTTGCTCTTGAGCGCAACCGCAATCGCCGCGGCGCTCGCATCGCCGTAGGTCGCCACGCGCACGCGCGGAACGGCCGGGTTGTCATTGACCACGTCGTGAACCAGGGTGGTGAACCACGGCTCAAAGGTCCGCGTCAGCTCCACCCTGGGCACGGTGATAGATGCGTCATCGGCCTCGTCGCGGCGCTGCTCATGGAAAATGGCCACCTGGCGCTGGCTGAACGTGTGGCGGAACCGCCCGCCGGGACCGACACCACCTGACATTCCCTGCGCAAGTTGGGGCGACGGTCGCTTTCGGCACCCTAACCCTACCCTACGCTAACGGGGGAACACCTTTTTCTGGACTCTGGACTACAGTCGTACTTCATCCCCCCCAGCGCGGGCCACCCATCGCCCTGCTGGTCGAGAGCGAGCAGCAGCCAGCGCCAGTGTTCCTTTCCCACCCGATCGCAGGCCTCCAAGCCTCCTCTCCCAGCAGCAGGCGATCTACGCATAATGTTTTATTTTTATTTTTGCCCGGCAGCAGGCGTCTAATAACAGCGAGAATTTTAGCGGCGCAGCTTCTGCCCGATCACGACCCCAGCCACGAGGGCTGCCGCGGTGGCGCCCACCAAAGCAAGCGTGCTCGGCGGGGAGGACGCAGCAGCAGCAAAAGGACGCCCGGCGATATCGAGGTGCCAGGGCGTGCTCTCGCCCCACGGCGGGCGCGAGGGGGGCGGCCCGCACTTCGGCGCCGCGCGTGCCTCCTCGATCGTCGCCGACTTGGTGGGCAGGCAGACGGGGTCGTTGTTGACGATGATCTTCATGCCGTTCTCGACGGGGGTGTCCGAAATCACCATCAAGAAGCCGCCGCCGGCGCCCGAGAAGAGGCAGCCCTTGGTGTGCGGGGCAGCGTACTTGGCGACGAAGGCCTTGAGCTGCTCGCTCTTTTCGGCGTCCTTGCCCAGGTACGGGTCGACCGTGTAGGGCAGCATCACGCCCCACGCCGCCATGGTGTCCGAGAGCGCCTTGCCGAGCTTCGTCGAGTCCATGTCGAGGATCGCCTCCCACGAGGCCTCGGACGCCTCCGCGAGCGCCTTGACCATTTCCTTCTTCGTCGCGATGGGCACGGATGGGTCCTTCAGGTGGTTGATCTCCTGGCTCGAGAACCCCTTCGGGCGGGAGACAAACGGGATATCCACGATGTGCACCACGCTGGGGACGACGCGGGAGCGGAGCGCGCGCGCGGAACGGCGGAGGAGGAGCGCGCGTGCGTTGATGGAGGTGAGTGTCCGCGCGGCCGGCGTGCAGGCAGAGGGGGTGGCGGGGCAGCGGCGGTGGCGGGGCAGCGGCGCACCTCTCGAGCCACTTGAACATGGCGGCCTGCTGCGCGTCGCTCGGGTCGTTGAGCGAAACCACCTGCTTGGGCCAATGGCGCCCGCCCTCGTAGTAGAGCTTGTTAACCCCTGGGAACATGAGGCCGACGTGGTCCTGGCTCCCCGCCCAGTACGTGCGCTGCTCGGTCGCGGCTGCGTCGAAGTTCTCGGCGCCCCACAGGGCCTTCGCGGCCGCCATGGGGTCGAGCCAGCTCGGCGTCTCTCCGTTCCAGATCTTTGCCCACTTCTTGCGCGAGGAGGTGGCGAGGCCGCACTCGTCCCGGCAGATACGGGGAGCGAACTTGATGTTGATCGTCACGGCGCAGCCGCTCCAGAACTCGTTGCACCACTTGAGGTCCATCCAGCCGCCGCAGAAGCAGAAGCGCCACGGAATGGTCTCGTGGAAGGCGGACATGGGCTGGTCCTGGTTGGCGGCGCTGTCGCGCTTCACCATCGCGGCCATCCGCTCCTTCATCGACGTCGACGAGCGCTCTTCCAGGCCCTCCGACGGCTTGCGGTTGGCCACCACGATCTTGACGTCGAGCCCCGCCTCCTCGAAGAGCGACATGCGCTCCTCGAGCTTGGAGGCATCGTCGTTCACAAAGTAGACGTCGGGCTTGATGAGCTTGGCATCCTCGACAAAGTCGAAGCGCCCCATGCCGGCCGACACCGCGGCGTCCTTCACGCCCTTGACGCTCTGCGCCATGAAGACCCGCTCCGCGTTGCTGTACATGGGCTCGTGCCCTTTCAGCGCCTTGATGTTTTCATCCGAACCGACGCGCACGTACAGGTCGCCGTGCTCCGCGGCCTCGCGGAAGAACTCGACGTGGCCAGAGTGGAGCAGATCGAAGCAGCCGGAGACCAGGACCTTCTTCGGCATGTTGCGCGAGGTGGCGGGGCAGAGCGTAGAGAGAGTTGCAACCCAGTCGTCGTACACGACGCGGCGCGCAGAGAGACGGAGGTTTGAGTGCTTTCACGCTCTTGTAGAATTCTACGAGCCTGTAGAATTCTCTAGATTATATCAGCTCCTTCCCTGCTGCTGGTGTTCATGCACACGAGTTTCGGCTCAGCGCTAAGGCTCGCTATTGCCCCCGGGGAATGGCGAAGGGCCTTCCCTGCTTTTCTTCCTCCCTCGGATGAACGGGTCGACTCACTCTGAAAATGCTGTCAAGGTGCTTGCTTTGCTTGCTTGCTGCACCTCTTCACTACCAGTGTGCTGAACTATCAACTCAATGGGTGCGAACCGGCTTTCCCCCCCTCCTCTTTCTCGCCTAGTGCTTGCGCTCCTCCTTCTCCTCGCCCCTGCGAAAGCGTCGTCGGCGGAACCGGGCGACAGCGAGCTGACGCGCAAGCCGTCGTGGAACTTGGGCCTCAGCGTCGTCGGCGGCGGCTTGTCCGCTGGCACCGTCTTCGACCTCGAGCCAGCCACGTACGGCCTGCCCGCCGGTGCGGCCGGCATCAGCGCGCGCATCATCCCCGCGTCGCAGCTTGGCGACAAGTTTGGGTACAAGATCACCAACGCGAGCAACTACCTGCACGGCATCACGGCGGCCGATGTCAAGGGCGCGGTCGTCCTCGCGTCGCGCGGCGGCGGCGGCTACACCGGCAAGACGGGCGCGTGCGCGACGGTCGGCGCCGCCGCCTGCCTCGTCTACGATACGGCGCTGCCATACGGCCAGATCGGCATGATCGGGATCGCGCCGCCCACCAAGGAACCCGCGTACATCACCAGCCTCGATGCGGGCAACGCCATCGAGGCCGCCGCTGCGGGCGGCGCGGTAGTGACCGCCGCCATCGCGGGGTCTGGTCCGGTGGCGACTGGCGACCGCATCGCGCTCGAGGCCGTGTACGATGCCATGTCCAAGGGGGACGAGTGGGCGTTCGGTGCCAAGTTCTACGGGGTTTACCAGCTGCGCGGCGCCGGCGTCGAGCACTGGTCCTGGATGAAATCGCACCCCGGAGAGGACATCTGCAACAACGGCACGCGCCTCTGGGGCGCGTGGTGCGAAGGCGGTCGCGTGACCATGATCTCTGGGCTGCAGTGGCAGTACCAGACCACGCACAGCTGGTCGCTCCCCGACGCGTTTGGCCAGCTCACGGGGCTCAAAAAGCTGCTGTTCAGCTCCCTGTACGGCGTGGGCGCACTGCCCGACACGCTGGGCTCCATGTCCAGCCTCGTCTTCCTCGACATCTCACGCAACGCGCTCAGTGGCGACCTTCCCTGCTCCATGGGTGGGATGACCAACCTCGAGTACCTGCAGATCCGCAGCAACAAGTTCACGGGCATCAGCAGCTGCGTCGGCGGCGGCAGCGAAGGTGGCGCGACATACAACGGCACCAAGAAGCTGCGCTTCGTGTGGGCGGATGAAAATCAGTTCGATAGCATGCCCGACTCCTTCACCCAGCTGCCGAGCGTCGTTGTGTTCGCCATGAGCAAGAACAGGCTGGCCAACCTGCCCGCTGTGAACTCCATGGCGGCGGTGAAGGTCCTCGACGTCAGCTTCAATTTGATCCGCACTGCGATGCCCTCCTTCGCGGGGCTGAGCCAATTGGTCACGCTGGACTTGTCCGAGAACAGGTTCTCCGGCAGCTCGCACGCTGCCGCATTCGATCACATGGCCGCGCTTGAAAAGCTTGTGCTCCGCAACAACGCACTGGAAGGGCCGATGCCCAACTTTGCGTTTACAACCGCGCTCACCGAGGTTGACGCCACGAACAACACGTTCAGCAGCCTGCCTGTGACTTGGAACAAGCTCGTGAAGCTGAAGTCCCTCAAGCTTTCGCAAAACCACCTCCTGTCCCCCGTTGACATGCTTGCGACCCTGCCGGACCTCGTCACCATCGATCTGTCGCACAACCGTCTGACCACCAACACGTCGGAGGCGGACAAAGGCGGTCTCGGCAACTGGTTCCTTCATGCCTCCTTCCCGGACAGTACCGAATCTCTGGACCTGTCGCACAACGATCTTCACGGTGTTTTGTGTCCCGACGTGGATGAAGGAGGTGATGTCGACAAGTGCACGGCCAGGCCGGGCCACTTCACAAAGCTCATCAAACTCGTCGTATCGCACAACCCCAAGCTGGGTGGGCGATTCCCACTCATCCTGCTCGACCAAAATGGGCCAAAGCTGGAGCACTGCGACTTCTCCTACAACGATCTCGCCGGGGCACTGCCCAAATTCATCACGGCTCCCGCCACGTATCTGAGCTTCGAGGGGAACCCGCGCCTGACCTGGGCGAACGCCGTGCCGGCGAATATAATGCCCAGCTGGTCCAAGAGTACCGGGGTGTTTTCGGCTGCGCCTGGCGAGAAGTACAGCTGCCCCATCTTCAAACGCGCCACGGTGGCCGGGGCGGCTCTCGTAGTCTCGTCTTCTTACTACGAGCACTCGCTGTGCACGTGCAACCGTGGTTACTACGACCGTCGCGATGGCCCGGGCGTTGATTGTGTGGACTTCCCCGCAACTGTCACCAAAAATACCACCCGCGGCAGCCTCGGCGACGCGTACGGTGCACTAAGTGCCGGTCACGAGCGGCTGCAGGCTGGCCTGCGCACCAGCTACACCCTCCGGGGGGTCACAAAGAAGGTGGTTGCGAACGTGAGCAAGACGAGCGCCGCCAAAGCCATGGCGATGGTGTTCACGAATCTCGGCCTTAGCGGCGACGAGACCGTCGCCGTGTATGAGGGCGCCAGCAGTGGCACGCCGGTATGGTCAATTGCTGCCTCGAACCTGACGGCTGCTGGGCCAGCGAGCTTCTTCGTCCTTGGTGATGCGGCGACGGTGGCGTTCTCGTCCAGCTCTGCCGACAACGCCCGCTCTTTCAATCTAACTTTCACAGCACAAGACGCCTGTCCACTTGGAATGTCTGTTGCCGGCGTTGCGGGGGCGTGCGTTCACCCTGCTGCAAAGGTGGGGCACAGCATTGAGCTTCCCGGGTTCACTGCCGACACCTTCAAGAATAACGAGGGGGCATTCATTGCCGCTATCGAGGCGACTGCTAATGTTCCCGCGCGTGTGGTGCGGATCATCCGCACAGCTACAAGCGCCTCGCGCGCGCTGGCTGCAGCCAAGTTCACGGTACACTACGAGCTCTGGGCCCCCACTGGCAGCGACTTCAATGGGCTGAAGGCAGGGGCTGAGACTGTCGCGAAAGAGGCGGCAGCCTTTGCTTCCAGCCTCAAGAGCAACATGGCGAGCGCGACCAGGCCTGCGGCTTGGGCTACCTCCAGCACTCCCGGCGTGACATTCCCCGCGCCAGTGAGCGTCATTGGCCTCTGTCTGCCCGGCACCGAATTTTATTCCGGTGCGGCCCCGCGTTCTTTTTGCGCTGCCAACCCTGAGTTCGCCAAGGCTGTGATTGGCAGCGACGAGTCCTGTTGCTCCCCTTGCGCCGCTGGTCGCTTTCAGCCCTACGAATCAAACACCATGGTGTGCCAAGAATGTGCGGCAGGGCAGTTCGCGTCCTCCCCCGGGCAGAGCAGGTGCGAGAGTTGCAGCCCCGTAGCGGGGTTGAAAACAGCCACCCACACAGAAGACTTCAAGGGCTGTCAGTGTGCAGCGGGATTGTTTGGCACAGCAGATGACAACATGCCGTTCAAGCTGCACTGCACGCCCTGTCCGGAAGGCGTGCACTGCCCAGTCACCCAAATAGGCATCACAATCGACACGGTCGAGGCCTCGACAGGATACTGGCTGGAGCGCAGCTTCTTTGGCAACGACCCCGTTAGGCAGCGGTCGCTTCGCGCTGAGAAGTGCAACGCCGCCAGCGACGGAACCAACTGGTGCATGGGCGGTGCGTACAGCCTGGCTGCCGAGGCCACTGCCGATGCAAACACAACCGCTGGGCTGTGCACGGACGAGCAGGCAAAGCGCAGCGCCGCTGCTGACCAAACGTGTGTGACATTTCTGGAGTCCATCGCGTGTGCGCGCGCCTCGTGCCAGTGGGACCCAGCGGAAAACAACTGCCGAGCCACGCACGACATGACGTCGTGTGGCTGCCAGGAAGGGCATTACGGTGTCATGTGCACTCAGTGCTTGGATGGATTCACGATGAATATCTACCAAAGTTGCGAGTCCTGCAGCAGCGACAACTTTGCCGACATTGTCCTACCACTGTTCTTTGGTGCTATTCTTGTGGTGGCCATGATGATGGCCGTGTTGCACCGAAGGTTCATGCACCTCGCGGAGGACCTGCACGAGCTGAAGGATCGCATGCTCTATGCGACTGTCTGGGTCAAGCTCACTGACATCGACCAGCAGATGAGGCTCGCCACTGCGGTGGCAGACATGCTGTCGTCGGTGAACACTGACATTGTCTATGCTATGAGCGAATCCCGGGCCGCGCTCATGACCGCTGTTGGCTTCTTCCAGGTGTTGAGCCAGTACGTCATCTTGTTCCCCGTGGCGTGGCCCAGCCTGTTTGTGAACCTCACCGTGCTGTTCGACAGTGTCATCCAGGTTCTGAGGCTGGACTTCCTTGCGATGGGGTGCATCTCGAGCATGACTTTTCTCGACAATTTCATGCTCTTTACCGGGGGGTGCACGTTCCTCTGCGGTTGCTTCTTTATGGTCATGCTCTTCGCCCATGCGCGATACAAAATGAGCGGTGCGGCCGAGTGGGGAGGGGTCGGCAACAAAGTGATGAATCACTGGCTACATCTGAGGCGCAAGGGGCTGAAGGGCGTGTGCTTCATCCTGTTCATGACCTACCCCTCACTTTGCCGGTGCATTTCCACCGTGTTTGTCTGCAGCAAGCTCCCCGATGGCAACTGGTACCTCGACGCAGATCGCTCCATCGTGTGTGCTGCCGTGCCGGCAAATACTGTATTCTTCGGCAGCGCACTGAACTGGACCGACTACCGCAACGTCGCCGTGCTGTTCACGATGCTGTACATCCTCGGCGTGCCCCTGCTGTTCTTGGCCATTCTCTGGAAGCACAAAGAGGACATGTACCACGAGGACGAGAAGATCCAGCACGCCACGCAAGAGGAAATTGGTTTCCTGTTCCACCACTACAAGAAGGAGTACTGGTATTTCGAGGTGGTTGACCTCATCCGGAAGCTGCTGCTCACTAGCGTGGTCGTATTTATCTACCCAGACACACCCATGCAGTTGGTTGTGGGGTCCCTGATGGCGCTGGCAATTATGGTCGTGTACGCAAAGCTATCACCGCTCCACAACCGCAGGAACGACTTCATCCAGATCATGTGCCAGGGCGCAATCTTCTTCTCCCTGTTCTCTGCGCTCCTGTTCAAGGTGGGAAGCAGGGATGGGAGCGTTATGTGGGTGCTGGTCGACGCGCTCCTTGGCATTTTTACGATCCTTCCGATTGCGCTGGTGTGTCTGCTGCTCATCGCAGGGCTTTACACCCACACAATCGTCCCTCTTAGAGCGCTCCGCCGGCACGACCGCGCGCTGCACGAGGCTCAAGCGGCTGGGTTTTCGTGGGCAGTAGGTGCGACGCGCATGCCGATCGCATCTACTGACGAACCCTCCGGCTTGGCGCTCGGCAAGAGCGATGCAGACACAGCGCTTGGCATGTCTCCGCCCAGCAAAATCCAAGTTTAAATGTTTCCGGGATGGTGGATTACCGACTCAGAGTCCAACATCCAACGTCAACGCCGTCAAATTTATAAAGGGTAAAATTCAATCTCAGATCACAAGTATTACCACCGACACGCACTCATCTTCTTTCAGTTAGCGGCGCCTGAGCTGGACCTGCAGCGCCTTGTTCAAGCGCGTGAGTTTGTTCAGCTCCGACTGCAGCTCCATGATCTGCTCGTCTTTGGACTGGAGCTCCGACTGCAACGCCTCCGCCTGCACCTGTGCTTGTGCCGCGTTGTCCCCACCATCGACGTCCTTGAGCTTGAGTGCCATCACGCGTAGTGCGTCGACGTCATGGGACACATCCTGCGAGCTGAAGCCTTCGACGAAGCGCCACTCGATGGCTTCAACTGCTGCCTGCACGCTAGCGGCGTGCTTGGTGTGCCCGTGTGCCACCTCGACTGCGATTTCGCAAAGCTGCTCATGCAAGGCGGAGCCCTCGACGGATGTATCGGTGGCGAGAGGGCTGGCGGCACACGCTTCCTCCATGCCATGGGCACTCGCATTGGCGCTGCGCTCGCGCGACAGATCGTTCATCTCCTGGACCAGCTCCTCCTTGGATGACTGCGCCTGCTGCAGCAATTGATGCAGCGCCTGGTTCTCCGTCTGCAGCTGCCCCAGCCAAGCGCGCTTCTCGCGCAATGATGCTTCGCGCTCTGTCTCCAGCTCCTTCTTGGCAGCGCGTAGCGCTTGCACCTCGCTTGACTGCGACCCCTTGCCCGACGACTGCAGTGCCGCGGCGAGGCGCGCAAGCTGCCGCTGTGCCACGCTGTTGGCGACGAATAGCTGCGTCTTCTCCGCCTCGACGGCTAGCAGCCTGTCGCACAGCGCGGAATTGCCGTCTTCGGCCGAGAACAACTTGGCAAGCTCCTCCTGGTGCTTTTGTTGCAACGCAAGCAGTGCGGCTCGGTGGTCCTGCTTGGCAGCCTCTATTGCGTGGCGCTGCGCTTCCATCCGCTCGTCCATCTCGCGCTGCTGCTGCTGCTGCTGCTGCTGCTGCTGCTGCTGCTGCTGCTGCTGCTGCTGCTGCTGCTGCTGCTGCTGCTGCTGCTGCTGCTGCTGCTGCTGCTGTGGCCAGGAGGAGCTCGGTCCGCTCGCCGTGCTCTGCTGCCCCGGCGCTGATGGGTTCGGCCGGCCTTGGTGCAGCGACGGCGCAAGATCAATAGGGCGACCAGGCGGCGGCATGCCGCGGCTGGACGGGCCAGCTGCGACAGGCTGCGTGTAAACCTCCCGCTGCTGCGACGGCGACGTGCCCTGCGTAAGCTGGTGAAGTCGCTGCCGCTGCAGGAGGCGCGCATTTTCCTTCTGCTGCTGATGCTGCTGTATCTGCTGCTGCTGCTGTATCTGCTGCTGCTGTTTCTGGTGCGCGGCCGCCTCCCTGGCCCGCGCTTCCGCCTGCAACGCCGCCTCCGCCTGTGCTGCCGCATGCGCCGCCTCCGCCTGTTTCTCCTTCCGCTCGCGCTGCTCCTGCACGCGCTGCTGCTGCTGCTCGTGCTGCTGCAGCTGTCGCGCCCGATCCATCTTCGACTTTTGCAGTTCCTTGTGGCGCTGCCTCTCGTCCTGCTGCTGCTGGTACAGCGCGCGGTAGTGCTCGGACAGCTGGTCCCGATGGCCATCAGCGGCCGCCAGCACAGGCGCCACCACAGGCGCCACCGCCGCCGCCACCACAGGCGCCGCCGGTACGCCCCCTTCGTACGCTCCGTACGCCCCCGTCGCAATTGCACCTGGGGGGGCGCCGGAGTAACTAGCCCTAACATGCTGATCGGACAACATGGCGCCGGAGTACTTTATTCCAGAG
>Ga0308018_10001467_pt1 | contig 10983 bp, 3 predicted proteins | sample Neamet282_FD_203130 | JGI IMG/M metagenome (GOLD analysis project Ga0308018, IMG submission 203130) | Marine microbial communities from water near the shore, Antarctic Ocean - #282 | ecosystem: Environmental > Aquatic > Marine > Unclassified | place: Southern Ocean | collected 2014-10-01
CGTTTGGTTGTTATATCCGATGCCGAGAATAGTACCACCGCCTTTTACGCCACCTGCACCACCGGAACTGTTCTGGAAAGCTCTGGTATATGTGTGAGTATGTGCAGGAATCTGCGCGGTAGTTAGTGTATGATTAGCTACATTACCGCTAACAGAACCAGTTACTGTTGTGCTACTGACTGAGCCAGAAACGCCTTTATTCGCGAATGCAGTCGTAAATGGTTGAGTACCTCCCGTAGTAACAGAGCCAGAAACAACTCGAAAAGCTTTATTATTGTGATCAGTTCGTTTAGTCCAGCCCGTCGGCGCGGTCGTTTGATGAAATAGTGCTACTGTGCCAGCAGGTAGATACTGCCATGCACCATTAAATTGTGAGCCTGATACAACACCACTAGCAGACATATTCCCAGTTACAGATAAACCAGCAGTACAATGCCACAAACCAGCATTAGTACTATATGCCGACCAACCGCCAGCGGCATTTAAGAACCCTACATTATTGGAATTACAGTGTATTCTTCTGGTAGTTTCGTCTGTGTCTGTCATGTATATATCAGACGACGTTCCGGCGCCTACCGTTAAAGCTCCTGATATAGTCTTAGCACCAGCAGTTAAATTCGTTGCTGTTGTAGCATTACCACTTGTGTTTTGGTTACCAGAAGTATTTACTCCAGGTAGATTGATTGATGCTGTTCCATTAAATGATACACCACCAATATTTCTAGCAGTTTGCAATCTAGGAGTAGTAGTAGCAGTAGTAGCATTACCAGACAGTGCGCCAACGAATGTTGTTGTAGTTAAAGCATTTGTAGATGCATTATATGTAAGGCCAGTATCAGTTTTGATTGCTTGCGCACCAGTTGCAGTATTAAAGAACGCAATATAAGCTGACGTATCGGCACTTGCTGCTGGAATAATTGTGTCTGCTTCAATCGCGCCTGCTAACGTACCAGTTACAGTTACGTTACCGACAGTCAAAGTTCCTGAGATATCAGCAGCGCCATTAATGTCTAATCCAGTCGCAACGGCCGTTCCTGTAACAGTAACACCAGTATTAGTTGTAGCTAGTTTTATGACATTGTTATAGTGAATATCTACTCTATCACCATTATAGCAATTTATAAACGCTGCACTATTACCAGCATTTGTTAACTGAAGATTAGTTCCACCAAGAATAAGATTTCCAACACCTTGATCTAGAATGTAACTATTAGTACCATTATGATAAATCAGTAAGTCAGAACTATCACCAAGTTTAATAATATCACTATCACCCATAATCAGATGACGACTAACAGTTAAGTCTTGGCCAATTGTTACATCATCAGGGAGTGAAAGAGTTACACCAGCAGTTTCACTACCGCTGCCACTTACAGTTATTTCATTTGCTGTTCCTGCGATAGTCGCAATATAATCGCCAGTCGTTTCTGTACCCAGTATGATACCATTATTCTTAACAGTAACTACACCAGATGATACTAAGAAATTGTCTGCGCTGAATGATGCAATACCTTTTACAGAGGCTGTGGCATTGTTTAGTGCAGATGTAGTTACCGTAGTTACAAGGCCTTGTGCGTCAACAGTTACAACAGGGAATGCTGATGCACTGCCATATGTAGCAGCAGTAACACCAGAGTTTTCTAGCATCACACCTTTAATAGTGCTGTTTGTTATTGCATTATTGGCGTGTAGTTTACCATTCGCACCGATAATAGTGTTGCCTGTAGACAATTTAATTTTAGCGGGTGCAGTAAGAGAAATGTCGGCCGTCGTAGTTAGTTGAGTAGATACTGTTCCGAGAAATTGGATATCATCAGTCGAAGCATTACCAAGAACAGTGTTGCCTGTAATGTTTAAAACTTCATATGCGGCCGTTGCACCTACTCCGCTAATGCCGCCAGGAACTAACAGTGTGCCACTAACAGTAACATTCGTATCAAATACAGAGTTACCTACAACTTGGATATTTTTACCAATCTTCATACTTCTCGCTACTTCAAGATCAACTCCAGTAGCTACTGTTGCTGTTTGCACACCCAATTTAGTGAATGTTGCTGTACCTTCAGTGTGTTGATTAGCGAAATTACCTTTCATGGTAATCGTATCGGCAGTTGCATTACCAAGTGTTACATCACCGTTGAATGTCCCTGTACCTGATAGAGTTATTCCGTTAGCAGATATTGATCCACGACTACTAATAGTAGCCATATTTGTATTTGCAGCATTGTTGATATTGAGATTACTATCGCCAACGTTATCTGTTAGCTGAATGATAAGATCATCATCACCAGCAACAGAATCAGTTCCAGCATATACATGAAATCTATCAGCGCCACTATTACCTCTACCTGCAAGAATAAGATGCGGAGAATCTCCTCCAACACTAAAAGTAGAATTGGCTCCACTTAAAACGATGTGCGCAGAATTAGATGATAGGTCTGTAATGTCTCGGAGAGTAAGCGATTTGAATTGTGGATTATCTGATGCGGCCCCAGCCCCTAGGCCAGCAGTGCCTGCAACTCTGAGAAACTGTCCTACAGTACCACCGGATACGATAACACGATCAATAGAACCCAGATTAACACGATCAACACCAGCAGTCTCAAAATCTACGTTGCCCGTAAACGTAGTATCTGAAGAAACAGTAAGTGTTGTACCAGTTACGGAAGTATTTGAAGCAATAATAATAGCACCACTTTTTCCAGCGGTACCCATTGCAGCGTTGCCGCCTCTAATGGTGTCAGTTCTCAACTCTACCGCAGAAACAGTTCCCTTAACGTGAGTGTTACCAGTTACAGCTTTACCTCGTGCAGAACTACCTGCGCGAAAGACAGTAACAGCATTGTTGCTTATAACTGTAGCAGCTAGATTAGTATTCAGTCTCCAACTATTAAAGCTGTCAGTTAGATTTGTGTTTGAAACTGCGACAGTCATCTTTTATCCCTTATTGATTAATTCTTTAAGCATAGACTTTATGTCGCCTATATCATTTTCCATTCTATCAATTCTATTTTTTTGGTCAATATCTTTTTTTCGCTTTTGCTTATATGCGCTTAAAGAGTCCATATTAGTGTTTAAAATAGCTCCAGTTTCTTTATCTTTAACTAAATCCTGCTCACCTTCAATCTTGATATATTTTGCCATATTAAATCTGCAATGCAATTGCCCTCATATTTTTAACTGTTGGTACAACATTTGTGCCAGTGCTTGTCATAACGATCTTAATAGAAAATGTCTTAAATCCATTATATACTCCACCAGAGCTATCTTCGTATGCAACAATATTGCTATCAGAACTATTTAGTCTAGCAAAAGTATTTGCTCCAGCAGTTCCTAGGAAGTTCTGACCGTCAGTGTTAGCACTAAATCCATATTCATATTCTTTATGATCATTAACATTAATGCTATCAGAAATCACACTATCTGTTGTAACCTTTGTCAATAGAGAATAAGATTTATCTTTGAATGGTTCACCATCTTCGTTGTTCAACACTTTAGCATACACAGCGATATCTGTGCCTACAGGTTTATATGCAGTGACATAGACCACTAAATCTTCAGCATCATTATCTTTACCAAGCACGATTGGCTTAGTAATATATCGCATCAATGCATTACCAACTTCTTTATCTTCTTCTGTTGAAAGGTTATTAATCACATTCTCAATAAGAATAGCAGATGCTTTACCCACATGAATTACAGGAGACGTTTTGTCATTAGTCGTGCTAAGTGTTCCTTTAACAACATAAGACTTTTTATTACCCTCAACAGTATTTAACGTAGTTTCATTTGTTTTAGAATACATTTTCTTCTCAGCATCTCTAAAGAAATTCTCTTTACCTAGATTGATGTTGATATAGCTAGATGAAATGACGCCAGACGAAGAAGTTTGACGTAAGCCCCAGGCTGAAGTTGTGTCTTTATAATTCATCACAGGAACTTTAGGTACAGTCATGCTTATGATAGCATTATCTGGAGTTGTCGTGACTATGTGTGCAGTATGACCGCTCTTTTGGCCACGTACATATCCGTTAGCAAAGCTACCGGTCGAACTTGTCAATCGCAGTTTAAGCCCACCTTGGTCGTAATGATCAACAATACCACTTGATGTATTTGCTGACCAGGTTTTAGTGTTTCCTACGTGTGTGGCACCTCGATACAGAACGCCTTGTAGAGCGGTCGTATTTGCGAATGAACCATAAGAGTCGAGTTTAACAATAATATTATTAGCGGCTGTAGAGACAATCTGTCGTATTACACCATTAGCATAAAGCTGTGTGTTAGCTGTTGCTATTTTAGCATCACGGTTCTGAATAATATCTCCAACAGCAAAAGTTGTAGTATTAGTATTGGCAAACACTAGGACAGATTCGGCTGTAACTTTCTCACCAACGTTAAATCCAGGACCAGATATGCTATCGATAGAGAACATATCTAAGTCTTCATTTTCCATATAGACTGTTCCAGTACTAGTAGAAAACTTAGCACGATAGAGATTAAACTTGAGGTCTTCTTTTTGATGTGTAGTCCAAGTTCTATCATTAGAAGAAGTCATCATCACACCACCAGCAGGAACTTTATAAACCCCTTCTAGAGTGTCTACATCTGTGGCGCCTAGTTCAGCACACCACAAAGCATAATCTGCACAGTTACCACCCGGCCGGACGATCAGAGCATATTCTTCACCGTTCTTTAGGTATACTGGACTATCAAACGCGAATGTAGTTGCATTTGTGGCTACTGTAGTGCTGACGTTTACTGCTGAAGCTTGCAAAGTTTTTTGTCCGAAAGGAACAATGTTAGGTGTAGGTATTCCATTACCCATTTCTCTTAGTTCTACAGTTACACCAAATGTTGGTGATTTCTTACCGAAGAACAGATCAACTTTAGTAGCGAATATACCTTCTGAAGTATCATTAGTCTGGACTAGGAATGTTTGAGCTAGTGGATCCATAGGCGGTGGCGGTGCGGCAACCGTATTTGTGCGAGAAGGCCCAGCATCTATAGTACGCTCTCTTGGATTTGCATCGGATGATGATACCTGAGGCGTTGTGACATTAACTGAAGTTCCGTGTTGTGTAAGTTCTAACGGAGTAGACATATATATCGCAGAACCTTCAGTTGTTACTAGAGTAGATTCTGTTTGTGTGTTTGCAATATCAACTAACTGGAACTTACGTTCACCAGAACGAAATCTTAGAATGTCATTGTTAGGTATACGGAAATTACCATATACAGTACCCGTTGCGTCTGTAGTTAATGCTGCCCCTTCAATACCAGTATTAGCAAACGCTGAATTAGTAGGTGTTACATAAGATGATACCAATTCATCATCAAAATATGCAAACAGCCGAGTCTCAGGCCTGAGACTATAGCCTGTAAATTGGACAAGTCGCGAGCGCATATAATCTCGAACTGCAACATTCGTAATCATGTTACCAATTTCAAAAGATTCTACAGAAGGACTTATTGATAATTCTTGGCCATGTCGTAATTGATCTTGTTGCGGTGTAATTGTTTCGTCTTGAACCCGCGCGCCAAGGTTGTCCCCCCAATCATCCCAACCCTGACTCGCATCGAATTCTTCATTGTATACCGGACCGAGTCCGGATGATACATCATATTGAGGACCAGAATTTTCCCAATCACCCCATAGGACACCATCATCGCCGCCTATAATATCAACTATACTAGCAATAGAATCATACATACCACTAAAATCAATCTGAACATCGGGTAGTTGTGTTACATCAGGTGTGTTATCAATTTCTGGATTGAGAGTAATCTTACCATTCCACACAAAACTTATTTCTTGCGCAGGATTTCTCAGCTTAGTTGCTTTGTCTTGTCTAATAAATGTTTCGTGAGTATAAGAAAGAGTGATAATATTACCAGTCTGTGTAACATTACTACCAGTCTGCGTAGTAGACTTTCTTAGCGAAACATCTTTACGTTTGAATACAGGCCGCAGTTGAGATTTGTTAATATCAATTGATGCTCGATATCCTTCAATATCTTTAGCTGCATTGTTGTGTCCATCAAAGCTATCTACAAAGAAACCATTTTTGAATCGATCCGCGCCAGTAGCATTGAAGATTTGTTTATTGTTAGACGCAGACTCAAGAGCATTGAGTGATACATAATACTCAAGATTTTTAACTCGACGAGCGACACCACGAAGATCCTTCATTGTGAAGCGTCGGTTATTTTTCAATCCAACTGAAGCTTCATAGTCAGTACGACCAGACTGCTTTGCTACATGTGGAGACAATGAGGGATAAACAGGTATTTTCAATGTTGCTAATGTCATAGCTTCATTAGTATCAGGCGGCGTTCTTGGAGTTAAGCTTGGTTCACCCGCTATAATAGCAACATCTCCCTGAGATGTTAGAATTATATTATCTCTGCGTGGTAGATAATATTGCACATCAGCTTGAAAGTTTTCATCAGGCGTAGGAACATATGAACCAGCAACGTTATCTTCTGCAATAGTTGTTAGTACTGCTGGATTTGTTGGCGCATCTACGCCGGCAGTGTTTGCATTAGGAGTAGCCGTTGCAGTCAGACGCGGCCTAAAATCTACAGCATTACGCAAATCAATCTTATTACCACTGGATGGTGAAGTATGAATAGGAATATCTTTTGTCATAATTGCTGCGGTATTCGATGATAATACATCATCGATAGGATATGAATCTACACTGAAGAAGCCTCGACCAGCCGATGTGTTTTCTGTGAAATAATCAAATTCTACAAGAAGGCCGTCACCAACAGCTAAGGACAATGAACTTGTGGTTTTCTTTCTGAGTTTTGAAGTACCATAGAACGAATCAGTTGCTCCAGTATCTAGAATAAAGTGTGAAGTCACATCTGTGCCAGTGCCGAATGTTACACCAGTATTAGAGCCTTTCCATACTTTACGAATCTTCATCGCATCAGGAACACCCAATGACCACGGACCAGTTCTAGCTGCTACATTATGACTACCTAAATTTAGATGCACATATTTGTTCTTATTGATTGTTTTGGAAGAAGCAACAGCAGAACTTCTAGTTACATTATAGTATATTTTACCAGTCCAGGATGCAGCGATGACTGGCCCGCCGATATCAAGTACTTTTGAACTACCGCTATTTGAACTATCACCGCTATCACCAGAGAAGTCAAAAATATGACCGGTAGGATATCTTTTTACAATAGTACTACTAGAAAGTGCGGCACTAAATGCAGCGTCAGTCGTTAATACAAGGTTACTTGCAATAGTAGCAACAATTCTTACTTGAGAACCAACAGTCGATACAATAACATCACCGACTTGTAGGTCTGTTAAAAATGATGTGCCGCTGCCCGTGACAGTTACACCACTAGAGCTAACTGTTCCTAATGAAACGGTATCAACATTTGTTACTGTCTGAATAATAAATTTCTTTCGATCAGTAGCAGATGTTACGCTATCAGAGAAAGCTTCAGTGCCACCAGTAGCAGTGTTAGCAATAGTTACTGTACCCTGTCTGTTGTTATCAGCATTGAACGTTATGACCGACGATTTACGAGTTACCCATTGCGTATCAACAGCATTAGCCGCATCTTTTAGCGTCTTAATTCCTTTCTGAGAGAAACTGAATAACAAATTATTAATATTAGTTTCTTTGAGTACAGCTTTACTAGACTCTAGAACACAATCAGCCAGAGCATCTGCGGTAGGCCCATTATAGTATAGAGATTTTACATCAGCAGAAAAACTCTTAGTAGAATTCATTTTAATATCGAATAGATACACTCGATATTGACCTGCACTAGTGCCCGCTGTTCCAGAGTGATATTCGAACCCCCGTACTTTTGCAGTACCAATTTGAGATCCTGGTGCCGAGGTAGCACCAAAAGTTCTAGAAGTGATTGCATTAGCAGCAGCACTTCGGAGAGAAACAGTTCTAAGAGCGCGGAAATCAAATGGTCCTACAGTCTCATCAACGATAACATAGTTACCAAATGATTGTGATATAGTTGCTGCATCTTTTGTCTCGAATGTCAGAGCTTTATCTACAGATAGATATTGTGATGCTACGGTCTCAAGTCTATAACCTTGAACATAACCAATACCAGCTTCAACTTCAACGACCAATTTGTCTGCACTACCCGATGGTGTGCTATTAGCATTATATCGACCTAGATTATCAGTACCTTTAAGATGCTCTCTAATTCTCATATTAAAGGGCTTTGTTACATAATCACCGCTTGTTTCGTATAGCCTATCAGCAATATATTTGCCAAGTTCAGCTAATTGTGTTTCTTTCTGATCTTTGATTATGATACCTTCTTGAATATCAGCAATCGGGAAGAATGTTCCTGTGTTAGCAGTAGAGCGAACGCGAGAGGTGAGAGTGGGTAGAAGCTTCAGCCGTTCTGCACCAGGCGCTGCGAAGTTAGTAGAACCTGTTGCATTATCAAGAGTGCTTGAATCTTCATTAGAATCGACAGTTGATTCTGCAACTTCAAAGCCCAGAAGTTTAGATGGTGTAGTATTATATTTTTCTACGATATGAAACTGACTAGGAACACGAACAAAATGTCCTTTATTATAAACAATACCATCACCAACAAGGGCCCTAAATCCTTTACCCGTAGATGCTGCCACAACAGTATTTGCTGCTACAACAAACGCATTAGTAGCATGATTTCGTACTGTTATAACTTCGTTGTCTGCAAATGCTTTCGTAGCATTATCTGTGCCAGAATTCATATAATTGACGAATAGGGTAAAGTTACCACCAGTAGAAGCGGCTGCCTCTGATCCATCAACAATAGAAATAATCTTAGCTTGAATTCCTGAAGTTGTTCCCACAGCAATAGCATTCGTGAGTGCGCCTAAGGTATAGAAATCAGATGTTACAATAGAACGATTGTTCGCATCTTTATCTCTGACTTTGACATATCCTACTTCATCCACATTAACCTGAACACCAGTGATAACTGTACCATCCTTGAGAATCTCATTGAAGCCACGCTCAATCTGATTCTGCAAGATAGTTTGGAGTTGCGTTAACTCTCTAGCTTGTACAGCATATCCAGGACGAAATAGAACACGATGGAAGTTTTTTGCTTCATCGTAATCATCATAGAAAGGACTTTGATTTAGATTTGTTTCGATTGGCATATGAATATTACCCTTAGAAGTCTAGAATTATTTTGATATCTTCAGTCTGGTCTAGTGATCTCGTTATCTTAGAGATATTTTCAGTGTGTAGAAATTGTCCTGAGAAGGTATTTGCTTCTGGACCAGTAATCGTAGAAACAGTCGCTACTTCAGTTGTGCTTCCTCGTTTCAATAGAATATCATCTTTTGTAAATGGAACTATATCAGCATAGCTCTCTACGTTATTTATATACATTGTAAAGAAAGATGTGTCAGCAGTTACTTCATCATTACGAATATAAATTATATCAGCATTAGCACCCTTCACAGCATTTGCCATAGCTACAACAGAATTTGCTCTAACAGTAGGACTTAGTTCTGTTACAAATTGAAGAGTCCCCAATTCGGCTGATAATCTAGCACGTTCATGTGTAATAGTATCACCAGCAGCAAAACTATTAACAGGCGTCGAGCCACTCATACTTTTGTATGATATAAGAAGTTCTGTGGCTAATCTTAGATTTACTGGACTATTCGATGTGTTTGCTATTTTCTCTGCTGCTATAGGTGCGTTAGATGAATCGACTTTTAAAATCGGATCTTTAAGGAGACTAATCGAACGGAAAGAAGTATTCGCAGGAATATATCCGCGGGCAGTAGAAGAGACACCAAGGCTAGCTTCAAATTGAGCATTAAGTATCAACTTATCACCGCCAAGTTCTCTGATCGCATCTTTACCATGGCCACCTATAGGAGACATAATAACATTAGCTGTTGCGCCTGTACCATGACTTGAGTTTGCGGTGATAAGTACAGATGCTCTTCGATACTCTGTTCCAGTAGTTATCATAAACACGTTTGCTATAGCACCAGTGCTTGTATTAATCTTAGAATATGCTTTTGCACCAAGACCATCACCAATTACAGTAACAGTAGGAGATATGATCATTGTAGAATCTGTATTAGGCAAAGTTTGAAAAGCTGTATTAACAGTCAGAGTTTTTGTAGCGCCGGTATAATCAACAACTCGCCTTAATTGTCCTGAGCCTGTTCCACTCTTAACGTAGATGCTAGAACCATTATAGAAGTTATCTACAGGCGAAGCTGTATCTCCAGAAGCAGTAGACATTGTTACCGTTGTTGTCGTTGCTGAATCTGGAACACCATTCGTTAATTGCTGATATCCACCGCCAACATTGACAGTTTCGATTACTTCAATTGCGCCATTCGCGGCTGCATTGTGGACTAATGTCTGTCGATCACCCTCTGTTGAACCATCTGAAGATAAAACATTCTGTACAGGCATATATGCTGCTGTCATGAACTTGTCAGCCCTACCGAGACTGACTGTATACATATACTTCCAATGATATCCATCAGAAGTAGTAAATCCAGATGTTGAGAATCCAGAAGGACGAACTGTAGAAGTTCCGCCCTTATTATTCTTTAAACATTTATATACGTTGTTCTGTTCTGTTATGACATAAAAAGATCGGCCATACAAGTTTGTATCTCTATCACGATACATTGCGTATACTGTTCCAGTAGCCCAATTATGTCTGGGTACAACATGAGACACATCACCTGCTGTGATCTTTTTACCTGCCCATGCTTGCCGCCACAATTCATAGTGTTTATCTTGATCTGTCTCAACTGGTGTAGGTGTGGTACCTTCATCAGCGTAAGCTTCTGCTCTACCCAAAATAGCATACAAAACTGTAGACTGTTTTAACGCAGTAGTATCAGCTAATGATAATGAATCCTTAAAGACTTTAGCATTATGAATGCTGAGTTCTTTTGATATATATTTAGGCATTAAGATACCGTTCCCGTATAATAGTGTGCATTAG
>Ga0308018_10001468_pt1 | contig 10977 bp, 7 predicted proteins | sample Neamet282_FD_203130 | JGI IMG/M metagenome (GOLD analysis project Ga0308018, IMG submission 203130) | Marine microbial communities from water near the shore, Antarctic Ocean - #282 | ecosystem: Environmental > Aquatic > Marine > Unclassified | place: Southern Ocean | collected 2014-10-01
CTTCACTAGATTACATTCATTTTGATACGTACGTTCTTACAGGAAAGCCATAGCAAACCCTCGTAGCATTCATTTGAACACGTAAGTATTGATAATTGAGATTAAATTGAAATCTTCACCAATAATACTTGTCCTGATGCTAAGTTCACCTGCATATACAGACTGGTTCCATGAACAAATAGCCACCAATTAGTATCGACTACTGATTCACTGCCATAAAAGCCATCAATCATATTCGTCCTATCTGGTGTTCCATCGGAAACCCAGCCTGAAACGTTGCTGTTTGTCGTCTGATCTGCTCTAAAATAGAGTGAACTTCCGAAATTCAAATAATCACTCCCACAATTATGGGTACTGTTGCTGTCAACCATCACCGTGCCAGTTTCTGTTCCATCGCTTTTCCATAATTGGCAACCGTTTATTCCATCATCCGCTTTGAAATACAAAACATTGTCCACGACTATGAGTTGGCTGGGAGAACTGCTATCTGAGCCTGAATTGATATCCTTGACCATCACTGTGCCTGTTTCTGTTCCATCGCTCTTCCACAATTCCTCCCCGTGGGTTCCATCGGTTGCTATGAAATATACATCACCAAAGGCTGTGAATTCATCGGGATCTCCCCAAGAATTAATTCCACCTGTTCTGATGTCTTTGACCATCACCGTGCCTGCTGCTGTTCCGTCGCTCGTCCACAATTCACGTCCGTGGGTTCCATCGTCGCCTCGGAAAAAGAGTGCCCCTGCAGCGACCATGAGGTCATGGGGATCACCACGTTCACCTGGGTTGATTGCCTTGAGCATTGCCGTGCCTGATTCTGTTCCGTCGCTCTTCCACAATTGCCAACCATTGGATGTGGCATTCGTGGCGCTGAAATAGAGATTGTTGCCAAAGACTACCAATTCGGACCCACCAAAAGAACTGCCGGAGCCATTGTAGATATCCTTGACCATCACCGTACCTGTTTCTGTTCCATCGCTCTTCCACAATTCATTCCCGTGAGTTCCATCGTTGGCCCAGAAATAAACGATACCATCTATTGCAACAGGATTAATCATCTGGTTGCAGATGCCACTTGGTCTGCTGCCTCCATTTGGATTAATGTCTTTCACCATCACTGTGCCTGATTCTGTCCCATTGGTCTTCCATAATTCGGTCCCGTGGGTTCCATCAGCCGCAAAAAAGTACAGAGTATCTTCTTGAAGTACAGTTGAACCATCACTCACTTTGATCATACACATGGCATTATACTGAGAAGTTATGGCTGAATTGATAACTTTCACCAGTGTAAGGCCAGAGGATGAGTCATCCTTCCAAAGGGCCATGCCATTTGTAGACTCAGCGCTAAAGAAATACACCTCCTCGTTGAGGGTGTGGAATCCCCAGACGGTATTTGCGTACTTCACATCATTGTAACTTCCGCAACCTGTAGAATCAACGATAGAGCCACTGGACGTTCTCGGGCACTGGTCCACATCATTCATCGCGCCATCTCCATCATCATCATATTGTGATTGGGAACATCCGCCAGCATCTACAGTTTCTCCAGCAGGAGTGAGTGGGCAGAGATCAACATCGTTCATCACACCATCCTCATCATCATCGAGTTGTGATTGAGTACACCCTTCAGTATTGACTGCATAAATAAACTGAGGGGAGGTACCTGGACAGAGATCGAGGTCATTCATGACACCATCACCATCATCATCGAGTTGTGATTGAGCGCAGCCGTCCGTATTGATGGATTCTCCAGCAGGCGTGAGAGGGCAAAGATCAACATCGTTCATCACGCCATCTCCATCATCATCGATTTGTGACGATGAGCATCCTAAAGTTGTTGAATTTATATCATACAATGTTTCATCGAAGACACGTGTATTGCCACTCCAATAGTAGCCATTAGCACCGTATCCTATTTCTCCAATCGGAGTTTGTGGACAATTGTCAAGATTATTCATCACCCCATCTCCATCATCATCGATTTGTGATTGAGCGCATCCATCTGCATCTACAGTTTCTCCAGCGGGAGTGGCCCAAACTGGAGTTTGAGAGTAAGGCCTTCCATCATAATCATCACAAAGATCAATATTGTTCATTACGCCATCTCCATCATCATCTTTTTGTGATTGAGAGCATCCGTCTGCATCTAAAACCGCATAGTTCGTGCTGATGTTGATGAAGTCGGGGTGGGTATTCGGACAAAGGTCAGCATCGTTCATCACGCCATCGTCATCATCATCGAGTTGGGATTGAAGGCATCCATCTGCATCAACAGTCTCTCCCGCAGAAGTGAGCGGGCAGAGGTCTAGATTGTTCATCACACCATCTTCATCGTCATCGAGTTGTGATTGAGCGCATCCGTCTGCATTGACGGCTTCTCCAGTCGGTGTGTATCCGCAGAGGTCGTCTCTGTTCATCACTTCATCCCCATCTGTATCGCCTTGATCGTATTGATATTGAGAGCAACCATATTCATCTACTAGATCTATCGCGCTTTCAACTCCTTGTCCCGGAGTTTGTGGACAAATGTCAAGTCCATCCTCCACGCCATCATAATCTTCATCGGGTATTTCTGAATCGCCACCAAGACAACCTGCTAGGCTTGCAGTTAGCATAATTAGTGCGAGAAACAATGGTTTCATCTTGTTCATGAATGTTCCAGTTCGTGCGAGGATATAATGTTTCAAGTTATGAGGGGATCATTGGTGCTAATTGCATTCTTATGGGGTCCCTTGTAAACGGGGGCATTCGGAAGGGTACCCACGGATATGACTACAGGCTTACACGGTCTGGGTTTGAGCCTTTTTCTGTTTCAAATTTCCAATCATTTTGAATAAAAAATAGAACACTGCAATAAGGACAATTACCACTATTATTGGAGATAATAATGCAAGTATGGTTAGAACTACGGCCGCTATCGCTTCAAAGATTGCAATTAGCGGATTTGCTAACCCACCAGTGGCGCCAGTCGATGCGGCTCTGGTGGCAACAGTTCCTATTTGCACAGTACCTGCGGCACCCCCTCCAGCGATTAGAGCAACCGCCCATTGTAACATTGGGTCAAAATCACCAAGCATAGATGCAGAAACAAAAACACCAGCAAGGGCAGCAGCAGGAGTGGCAACAATATCTAGCAAATTATCAATCCACGGAATGAAGTAGCCGCCGATTTCAAATGCAACCGCTGCAGATAAAACAGCAAAAGCACCCCAACTGTCCAACATTGCAAATTGACCATCCAATTCCATCCAATCGAGATTAGCAGCAAGACTCATCATCGCTGGTGGTAAAAAAATACGGAATCCACAGGCCGCTGACAAACCGATTCCAACACTAACCGCAGAGATCAAAGACAGAAAGTCCATCTCAATCCTCGTCCTCGTAGAGAACAGGGTCTCCTGAACCACCAGGGCTAGGAGGGCGAGGGCCATCAACATCGATTCCCTCTTCGATTACTGTTTCATCTACACCAAGTTCAACGCGCCCACCCTTTGCAAGGTGTGCCATATCATCGGTTTCAGGAGTTGATAGTTTTCTTTCAACGTTTGGTGAATTAGCATATGCCTCTCTCTTGGCATCACGTGAATCTTGTTCACGGACGAGCGTGAGTGAGTCTGCGAAAACCCGCCCAACAACTTCTCTGGTGCGTTCGCCACGTTTGACTGAATCAAGTTCAGCCCCCATAGCCTCGTTCTGCGTTTCTAATTCTCTGTATTCAGCAGTACGGTCGCCAAGTGCAGCCTCAAAGTCTGCAATTGTCAAAGTCATTTGTTGGATTCTTTCATCTCTGTCAAAGACATCACTGTGTAAGCGACGCTCTCTTCTTCTTAGAGATTCATATTCTCGGTTTCTTTCCAATAATCTCCTCTTCAATTCCTCAATCTGCTCAACCAAATAATCATGTTCAGCAGAAACTGAGCGTGGACCTTGCATTACTCTTTCGAGTTGTTCTTCCAATTCAGCTAATCTGGAGTCTCTAGCATCAAGTAATCCGCGCAAGCGATCTGCGATATCTCGTAGGCGTTGACGTTCTTCTTCAAGAGCCGAGTTTGCAGCAGTCTCTACACCATATTTTCCTGACATATCATCTAGTTGTGATTTCAATGAACGAACTTCGTCCGCAGTCACTGAAGTTAATCCAGCCTCAGCGGCTCTTTCCAAAGCCTCAATCATTTGAGAAATGCGCCCTTCCATTTCACCAATCACTTCATCTTGGTCATTTGACAAGTTTCGTAATTGGCTAACTTCGGTTTCCATAGATTCTCTTTCCTTCTGTGAAAGTGAAGATTGTTGACTTGCTAATTCCGCTTGGGTATCAGCGAGTACTCGTGATAGGTGAACATTCTTTGCTTCAAATTCCTGGAGAGTTGACTCAGCCTCATTTAATCGCGCAACTTCTGGTGCAACCAAATCTTCTCTTTCTGCCAAATCAAGTTCTAAAACACGAATTCTTTGCTTTACAGAAACTAATTCATCATTGCGCCCAGCCAGTTCTTGCCAAGCGATGAGAACCTCTTCTACCAATTGGTCTTGAGGATAGCCGCGAAGCATCCCTTCGAGCACTGCTCGTTCATCTCCCGAAGCATCACTGATTCGTCCGATGCCACCCGTTGTTGAAGTTCCTAGCGTCATACAATGGGCAATCGCCGCTCAACCACTCTTGAACTTTGCCAATAGAAACGGGTATTAGGAGGGGGGTTTGGCACCCCTTTCGAAATATTCAACCTATCAAATTTAGTTGATTGATGTGAACATTTCATCAGGCATTTGCTGAGCCAGTGCTAAAGCACCAGTAGCAACCTTGTCAATTGGATCTTCAACACACCAGACATTTACATCACCGATATCGGAGATTTCGTCAGCAATACGAGCTGCTAATCCTTCGATTAGAGAGCCGCCACCAGAGATGATGACATTGTTTCGAAGAACTGGTTGATATTCAGGGTCAGCACCAGCAACGATTTGCTTGATACCGTTTCCGATCTTTGGAATGATTGCTTCACATGCTTCTTGAACTAGGTCTCCAATATCTACAACTTGCTTCTTACCTTCAACAGAAAGTTCAACAATTGCTTCACGGGTTTCTCCACCTACGTAGGAAACTTCTTCCTTCCATCGGCGAACCATGTCCTTGGTTACTTGAGCGCCTGTGTACTTCTTTCGGATTAAGTCCATTAGTGCTTCATCCAACCAATCTCCAGCTTCTTGAAGAGTAATTTGGTCTTCTTCTGTTGGGAATGTTCCGTAAATACGAGCGATATCAGTTGTTCCAGCGCCAATATCTACTACTATAGAACTAGCGATTTCTTCAATTCCGAATGCTGTAGCGAATGGTTCAGTTACTACCATGATGGCATTTACTTGTCCACGAAGTGTTGCTACTAGGTTGGACTTGTCAGTGAATGAAACGTGAGATGGTGAGCAAATTACTCCGAAAACCTCGTCGAATTCTTCAGGGTCTACTGTTTCCAATAGATGGGAAACAAACGCCTTTGCAGCAGCAAGGTTTGCATCATCATCTTGAGCAACTCCAGCAGCCATTGGGCGGTAGATATTACATGCTAATTTGTTTTTCAAAGCATCATTGCCGAAAAGGACATCTCGCCCGAGAAAGTTACGAGCAATGGGGTCTTTCGGTCGTCCAACAACAGTTTCAATTGTGTGGCTTGCACCAGCACTTGACGCGATTGTTGATTGGTATGTTCCCAAATCGATTCCTACGTAGAGTCTTTCTCCCATTTTATTCACCTTCCGCGATGCGGACAAACCGCCGAGGATGCCCCTACCCTTCAAGGTTCACCTTCACTAAAAAGGAGTAATATTGGTGCAGCCGAGCATAAACAGCCCCGCAGTATTGCGAAAAAGAAAAACTAATCCCTATCACTTTCGACAGAAGGTAGTTCTTTCTCAGTTATTTCGGAAACGACCTCGTTGAAATCCTGCCATAGAAATTTCTTAGCGACAAATATCACACCAACCAACGCAGCAACTAACCCCGTAATTGCCAACATTAGAATTCTCTTTTGTTTGGAAAGTTCTTCTTTATTTAAAATCAAAGAATTATCATCATCTATTGAGGAATTATCCCATGATGAAGTGAATACATTTTGACTGCTTTTTGTTATTAATTCATTATTTGCTTCTGGAGATTGGTTTGAACTTTGTACAAAAAATTCCAGATGTAATTGTTGCCCGTTAATGTCGTATGAGGGGAGGTCGGTTGGAATTACCCAAATACAAAAGAATTCGCTTGAATTATCACCCCACATCATCGGAACACAACGAATTAATTCAGAGGAACTTTCATTTGAATTATTATGGGCGATCATTATTTTGACACCGGTTGTCAATTGGTCACCATCACTGTCTTCTACCTGCCATCGAACTAACAGCATATCATCCCAAACAGTGCTATTTTCCGGTTCAGAAATTATAGTAATCTGTGGAGTATTATCTATTGGCCTACAGCCATTTTCCATAATAGGCCAACTACTGTTGATTATTTCTGTATAGCAGAGGTCTACATCATCCTTGACTGAATCAGCATCTGAATCATCAATACAACCATCCAAATCCAAATCAAAACCACTTGCATCTTCGGCCACACACTCGTCGATATCATCGGTTATTGTATCTCCATCTGAATCATCAATACAGCCATTTAAATCCAAATCAAAACCACTTGCATTTTCAATCGGGCAGAGATCCAATACATTTTCAATACCATCTCCATCACTATCCAACCATCCTTCGTAATCGCGCTGCACACCTTTAGCAGCAATAGAAAATCCATTTTTATCACCATCAATACCGACGGTCCCCGGAGAGTTTCCCGGTGAGATATAGCGGGCCCGAACTTCAATCTCAATCCATTCAATTTCACTTATGTCAATAGCATCCAAATGAACCTTCACAGTGGTTTCATTACTCGATGGGAATGAATTGTTATTTGAGTAATTGACAGCGCTTTCATAAAACAAGGTATTACCGCCATCAGAATTTGTTTTTCCAGAGATAGCGACTTGGCCATTTGATAGACGTACAACCAGTAACATATCATCGACCAAATAAGGTTCGGGGGATGAGGGGAACGCCATTGTAACATCCAATGGTTGGCCTGGCTCAGTCGAAAGTCGTGTATTCCAAACATCTCCACTTGCAAGGAATGGGCCAACAGCGCCGTCTCCATTCCACGGATTATTTGCTAAATTTTCTAATGGGGTAAGGTTTCCATTTCGTTGTGATAGTAACTGCATAGGTTGCAACTGCTCCAAACGATAAGAGTCGTGAACCCAAACATCACTAGCAGGAGAAACATTGCCCTCGGATATCATATTTTCTAATTGTGCAAAATCAATCAGTTGAGATAAATTTAGACGGCCAAATCCATCATATGGGTTTCTCAAATCCTCTCCCCCATTTCCTGCGTTTCTTTCATCCAATGACAAAGGGGTGCTTGCAATCGCCATCAAGGCTCGTAACAATGGTCCAGATGGGGTGAAACCATCACCCAAGGTCAAATTAGATTGGTTGTTGGGGGTACTATCAGCCCATTGAGGTCGTAATTGGTCAATAGAAACCTCATGGGTATTTTCTTGTGAGCCACGAATCCACCCCTGCTCAACCATTTGCTGTATTATTGCAGCATTACCCGCCGCCATTGGAGTGGCCATGCTTGTACCACTTGATGAGCGCAGATCATCATTGTAAGAATTATCAACACCATCAGCCTTCGCCGATAGAATTGATGTTCCGGTAGCGAGTGCGAAAATACCAGTTGTCTCCACTTGTAATGGGCCATGAGCATTCGATGCCCAACGTTGCAATTGGTCATTTTTTATTGAAGCTCCAATCGCAGCAACATTTCTAGCGTTGGCAGGCTCTAAGATTTCACCACCATTATTGCCCGGGGCGATAAATGCAAGCGACCAAGGAAATTCCCTGCCCCATGCATCAAAGTCAGCAGAACGAGCGGTATATTCGGCAGAATTATCCCCCCACGAATCTGAATGAATTACCGCGCCGTTAATGGCCGCTTCATACAATAGCAAATCCACATCTGGAACAACCCAGCCCTCGCTTGAGACAATATCTTGGAAGATAAGAGAACTGGCATGGGCAAGTGAAGACCCTGAAGCTGGAAGAGTTCCGTTTCGATAATCATAGATATCAAAGCAAGACAAAGTACCAGCGACATGAGTTCCGTGCCGATAATCACTATGCCCTTGAGTATCTCCCGAATCGATTGTTTCATTGAGTAATAGCAGTTTTCGATGATAGGGGCCAGCAGGAGCCTCGGCGTCACTTCCATTTTCACCCTCAGAACCTAACTGTGCAATCGCAGTCGCATTTCTAAAACAAGAATGATCAGCATCAAGGCCAGAATCAGCCACTCCAATAACTACGCCACTTGCATTCAAACCTAGATCCCAAGCAGGGTTTCCAGAGAGACCTCCATTTTGGTGAATGGATGCAGATTGTGCGTTGCGAGCAAATGTTTCCAATACCGGCTCAACCCAAAGCAAACCATCAACCCTGAGCAATTGAGAAAATAATAGCGGGTCATTGGATGTCCATTTTACAACCATGACCTGGGGAATTGGACTTGATAGGAACAATTTTTCACTACCCATTCCTATTGAAAATAATGATAATTGTTGAGATAACTGCTGTGCAGCGACATCGGGCAATCGCGGTTCAAAAACCAAACGAAGCATGGTGTCGGTGGAAGGCTGTAAGCCATCTAAACCAGCCTTGTATTGGGCTTGCTTTGCCTCATTAATTTCGATGGGTAAGTCCAAATTAATTTCTTCGGCGCTACTCCATGCCAATAGTGTCGAAGGAGAAATGATTCTCAAAGGAGTGACTCCATTATTTTTCACCATATTCCAATTATCCTGAGTCCAATATCCATCTTTGAGAATAATTTCAATTTCTTGCCCTTCGCCAATGACTCCACTAGAGTCTATATTATCGGTTAAGAAGGCAGTGGAAAGGGGCATTAGCAATACCAGCAATAGTAAAATCACTGGCCGCATAAACACTGTCAAAACCTCAAACCATGTCAATCTCACCCCCATTTGCAATCGTTTAGTCGCGCCATAGCGCTTAAGACGGGATTGCGAGTCGCCCCATTTGATGAAGGCCTATCGAATTTCAGGAATCGCCCCTTTCGGACGCATGCGCCAAGGATTCTCAATTGATATACCAGCAAACGATGAAGCTGATGCTGAACATCGTGCGTATTCGATTATGGGTTCACGACACAAAGCAAACCGCCGTTCAATTACTATTGAATCAGTTGCAGAAATTGATCCAAGAACATCTAAGGAAGCACGCATTCTAGACCACTTCCGCGAGCAAATTGCAGCGGCAGGTGGACCAATCGCATCCGAAGAAGAGTGAGGTTGACCGGCCGCGCCGGTTTTTCAACCCTGACGACCTACGAGGGGATGAGCGAAGATGGCAACAAGGGAAGAACTGCAAAATTTAGCCCGCATTGTCGAGGTGACTAAGGCCAGTTTTGACGAAGTAGAAAAGCAGATAGTCAAAGTTGAAGAAGTCATTAACGAACACAATATCACTCTAGCAACACTCACTGAATTAGTTCAAGTCGGAATCAAAGGGAGTGCTAGCGCTCATTTTTCAATTGGCTCGGGCGTAACGCTTCCATACAAACACGACGGCAAGCAAGAAGGCTTGGCGATGGTGGATTTGGGTAGTGGTATTTTCGGTGAAAAGCCGTGGAGCCAAGCAATTGGAATTACCCAACAACGCAAAGACGACATCATTCAATTACGCGACGAATTACAGATTCAAGCCCAGGCACTTGAAGTGAAAATCGGAGAGGCTGCAGAGCAATTCAATCAGGTGGCAACGGCCATGAAATCCCAACCAAGTGAAAACAAATTATCAGTAAAACCTTCTAATGCCTTGCCGCCAACAACAGAACAGGATGCAGAGGAACAGCAAGCAGAACAAGCAACCCGGCGTGGTGGAAAGCGCCGCAGTGGAATGTTTGGTAACGAATTGACACTAGATGACTGAGGTTTTTGCATGGGGTTATTTGACAGATTTAGAAAAGTAGCCGAGGTTACAGATACAGAGGCATTGTCCGCTGAAGCAGAATCGGATGAAGCCCGGCAAGCACTACAAAATTCACAACAAGAACAAATCCAGCCAACACAACCGGAGCCGGTTGAAGAAGTAATAGCTCAACAAGAGGATGACTGGGATGACCTCGACGAAGAAGTTGTTAGTGAAACAACAGATGAAGATGACGACTGGGATGATTTTGATGATGAAGAAGAGATCGCCTTGCCAGTTGAGTTGACCAAGGTCCAAAGAAAATTACTCGAGCGAGAAAAAAAGGTTACAGAAAAAGCCGAAAAAGCTCGCCAAAAAGAAATCAAGAAGCGCGGTGGAGTTGAACAAGCGCGCCCACAGGGTTCGCGCGTTGATTTGTCTATGATGCGAACTACCACTGGAAGAAAACTGGTCAGCGTTGAATCGGCACCAAAGGGCTCTTCCAAATCAGCAACCATTGAAACAGAAACCGGTAGCAAGGTCGAAGTTGAACTCGGTGGCGGTGTAGTTGAGCAAGGTGGAAGGGTGATCAAAGCAGGAGATGGCCTCGATACTTTACTGGAGGAATTAGAATGGGTATTGCTAGAATCTGATATTTCATCGGATGCGGTTACAGCGGTAATAGATGCTCTGCGCAACACATTAGTCGGAGCAAGGTTGCGCAAAGGAGCAGACCTTTCCAAGGTTCTTGAAGCATCTCTTAAACGCGCACTATCAAACTTACTTTCAGCTGGATATTGGGATTTCGATGCCACAGTACAATCCTATGTTGACAAGGGAGATTTACCGGTGGTCGTAATGATGGTTGGAGTAAATGGAACAGGTAAAACAACTACTGCGGCAAAGATTGCTCACAGATTACAATCACGTGGACTATCGGTTATTGCAGCA
>Ga0308018_10001472_pt1 | contig 10953 bp, 12 predicted proteins | sample Neamet282_FD_203130 | JGI IMG/M metagenome (GOLD analysis project Ga0308018, IMG submission 203130) | Marine microbial communities from water near the shore, Antarctic Ocean - #282 | ecosystem: Environmental > Aquatic > Marine > Unclassified | place: Southern Ocean | collected 2014-10-01
TGTTACTACGGTAGGGGAAGCACTACTATGGGCTATATTCCTAAACGAAAGCCCCCCTCCCGCCGATTTATTTTGTACTGTAGCATTTATAGTTGCAGGTCTGTAAACTTCATCGTCGTAAACAACATCTACAAGTTCGCTCACAGCCAGTGAGTTCCACCCACCTTCATCTGAGTTTAAGCTTTCGTCCCAAAAATCTAATACTGTTGATCTAGTCATTATGCTTTGTTCTCCGACTTTGCTCCCGCAGTAGGTATTAATCTATTAGATACGAATTGTAATGTGTATTCCCATTTAGATTCCGTACCAGCTTGTAAGTTCATCCTACACTGCTGAATAGCACACTCATACTTATCATAATATTGTCTCGCTGATGCTGAGCCATCATAGTTAGAATGTAGTATGTATACAAACTGCGTTGACTGTCTGTGTACCCAGTCTGTAGCCAGTACTTGCAACTGATACATTGTAGGCACATAATACGTAAGAGCACTACCACTACCGTTGAAAGAGATACTGTCCCCTGTGTCAACGTCATCCACAATCCCTGATAGGGTTATTGACGGTCGATATGAGCCTATATCAAAGATAAAGGGTGACCCCTGCGGTACTGGAATCTGCAAAGGTGTTCTAGCGACCTGTATCGCAACATCTTCGGTTTTCAAGGCGAAGTACTTGAAGTCGGATGCCCCACCTGCGTTTTCAATTAATATCCCTAACTGTCCTGCCATTTTATAACCCCTTTAAAAGTTTGCCATGTTCCCCATAGCCGCCGCCATTCTGTTCCCCATGGCTAGGTTTTCTTGATGTTCACGCTTGCGTTCTTCCGCTTCATTTTCCGCAATACGTAACAGGCCACGTTCAAGGTTTGCAGTTTCCTGATACATACTTAATTGACTCTGAATCCCCTGATCAATACGCCTAACCACAGGGTCTTTTGCTTTTTCTTTGTCTATGTATGACATACCTTCGGAAAACATTGAAAGTTGCCCCGCAATATCTCTATTTAGATTAGCTGTTTCCTTAGCCGTATTTAGAGCTTCGACAAACGAGTTAGTTCCACTTCCTGCTCCACCACCAAAGTTTGAAAGCTGGCTAGCTAACGACGAATCTATGATATCCTTTTTAGCTTCAGTCGGCGTTTTAGATATAGGCATACCAGCATACATAGCGTCCAACGCCGCTGTTACTTTGTATATAGATGCCTCTTGTAAAGTCATAGCCTCTTGCTGTATTAAATAATCCGCAACTGCCCTATCCACTACACCCGTTCGTAGGTCTGTGGCCATTTCTCCCCACTTACTTGTGAACTCTAATGTGTTCTCTAAAATACCTTTTGTATGATTCTGTAGAGCTTTTTCGGTGCCGTCCATCCCCTCCTGCACCTTCAGGTAAGCGAGAACAGTTTTATCTATCTCTCCGTCTATATTTGCAGCCATACTAGTTAAGGCTTCGTTAACCGGGTTGGTAGCATCAACCATCGCTTGAAAGGTTGGGTTTAGGTCGCTCATTAAGGTATTAAGATCAGTACCCAATCTAGATGCCTGAGAAGGCAAGTACTTTCTACCTAGCTGACCAGCTACGTCAACGCCCTGACTCTTATCCTTGTCGCCTCCCCTACTCATTAAGGCACCTATTCCGACAGCTAGTACAGCGGTTACAATGGCTGCGATAGGCATCATACCTACTAAGGATGCGCCGCCACCGGCTAATTTTCCAGCCCCACTACCAGCAGTCCTAGCACCCCATACTGTAAGAGCCTTCAACGTGGCTGAGTAGGTAACTCCCTGAAGCCTAACATAATGAAGTTGACCAGAGAATACATTTAGTAGTTTAGCACCCACAAGAGCGATTATAGCTAGAGTTTTCATTCCTTGAGGCAGATTTAGTAAGAATCCACCTACTGCTTTAACAGCCGCCCACATACCTTGTAATACTGGAAGAATCGCCATCCATAGGCCCCTGAGTCTTTCTCTCACATCGTTAACGCTTCCGACCATCTCCTCACCTATTTTTCTAGCCACTGGGATAAGTTTTGCCATACCCGCAATAGCTCCGAATAGACTTGGTGCAAACGCAACTAAGAAGGAGTCCATAATGGCTCCCAATACTTGGAACATAGCTGATAGGAAGCCGGTTGCAATCTGTGACTGTCTTAACATAGCTGCTAAGCTAAACTGAACACCTAATGAGCTTTTGGAGAAAGACGCAATCTGCTTAGGAACGTTCTTCATCTTCTTGATGAACCCTGTTTTTTCCTTCTCTGATCCATCTGTCGCTGCGCCACCGCCGCCGTCCATACCGGGTGGGCTTGGTGACCCTGCCGCTGCTGTTGCTGCGCCTCTCACTTCAAATAGAACTGTGTTCTGTTGTCCCGGCATGTTATCTCCTATTTAATCTTATCAAGGTCGGACTTTTCTTTCTCAGACATAATCTCAGCGATAGCCAACTTTAGTTGAACCTCGTTATCGGAATAAGTTTGGATAGCATCATAAGGGTACCCTAGCTTTAGTAGGGCATGCTCTGTCAGATGGGCTTGATAGAGAAAGGCTTCTCCTTCTTCAATACTCTTAGAAGACCCATTCATGAAGAGCCTTAGTCTTTTTTTAGCTCTTCTAGCTTGTTTCCGACTACGAAAGGATCAGGTATAACAGTCTGTAATGCCTCGGTTAGGGGGCTGTCATCTAGACTCATTAAGAATATGTCGTTAGTTGGCCCCCATGGAGCGTCCATTATAACCATTTTTAACGCTTCCCTACCGTACTTCTCATGGTCAAACCCAATGGTTCCTTGACCGTACACATAACAATCTGAGATAAGCTTTTGCTTACGAACGTGACCTAGTTTCTTTATACCTAGTTCTAGTTCCTCTCCAGCTACATCTATTGTTACCCTCTCAACTGTATCCTTTAGTTGATACTTCTTCCAATCAAAATCTTTTTTTACTTCTGCCATCTTTTCCTCCTAGGCTGAGACTACTAACTTGTATACACTTGAGTCAAATAAATTCATTGATTCATCTGGATACATTCTTCTAAACTTATTGAACTTAGATTTACTCTTCCCTATCCATCTACCTTTTACTTCGATCCACTCTTCCCTTTCGGGGAGATAAAAATCTGGTTGGTATGTAGTTGCTCCTAAGTCAAACCGTTTAGGCTCATATTCCCAGCTAATGCCTTGTAGGTCTAACCACAAAGCTACATTAACTTCCCATGAACTCCTCATGAGTACTTCTTTATTTTGAGAAGCTGACCAAACGTAGGATTTCTTCCCCCATCTGTTGCTTCTCTTGCCAACTAAGCGACCTTTTCTATAAGTTCTCCTAGTTCTTACTTCTTTCTTTCCCCTCTTAGATAACCCGTAACATTTTCGGTTGCAGTACTTTTTATTAGGTGATTTCTCGCTTATTTCAGTTCTGCAATGCTTACATTTTATACCCATAAAATTTATGGGTATATTGGTAGCGTATCCCCAATCGTGATCTTTATGCTACGTAGTACAATATCCAAATCAGCTTGAATTGGATTTGATCCGTCTAAGTTGTATTTTGCAGATTGAATGAACATACCCTGCTTGCTCAACCCGAAAACTGGCTCAGTGCCTGAAGCATATGCCGGTTCTATCTTAATGTAGTCTGTAGAGGTGGTTGACGGTTCATTATCTCTAGACATGAAAATCTCGAATTTTAGACCTTCTGGGCTTGCACCTAGTAGGCCGTTATTCTTATCACCTTCCATAAGCATCTCTTTGAATATGCTCGATCCTAAACCATCTTCGTACAGAAGAGACTGTGCGTTTGCGTTTGATGCTCGTGAAGAAGGTTCTACTGCTGTCATTGATAGGGAGTACTCACGCCTCTGATTAACAATTTCGTAAGGGCCTCTGTTTCGGTTTCCACCGCCACCACCTATGTAGTACCTAGCCTCTGGGCTGTTACTAATAGATAAGGAGAAGCTTCTAATGGTTGCAATGGGTACGCCAAACAGAGTAATCTGACCCTGTGAGAACAAGTAAGGCTCTCCTGCCGTACCTTTGGAGGCGGCTGTCGTTACATTGTTAGGTGGAACCCACGCTTCTGTATCTGAAATGGTCTTCATCATATTGAATCTAGGGAGCCGAGCTGATGACTCAGAGGTGGAGCCTGATGCGAAGTCGCTATCAAGACCTTGGTTATGCGCCATACCCATGAACTGCATACCATCCCAAGACATTGTAAGCCTTCCGGTTTCTTCCCCGGCGATTACTGACGAACCTATACGCCCACCGTAGTAACGTCTGTCGAAGTCGTTAGCGGTTGTTTCACCGGAGTCACGCATGTGAACGTTCATTGAAATAGAATCTAAGTCTGATGTTTCTTCGATTGTGTGTATGTATGTACGGGCTGCGGCATCCATAAGGGTAACTTCGATACTGTTTGTGCCACTTGATGTGTGGTCAAACCTGAGTGGGTGAGATAACCTAATAATCTTAGCTGTGGCATCTAAAACCTCAGCCACTTGAATAACTTCCTCCGAGCCTGAATCATTTATATGGATGAGGTTACGGTTGGTTGCTGGTGTTGCGTGATTTAACACACCATCCGTTAGTAAGGCAGCTACAATATCGTGACCATTGCTGCTGCCACTACCGGAACCATCTAAAGGTAGGGTAATAATCATGTCGCCTTTGTTGGCGGTAAATATTGGGCCAGCGTCGTAATTAATCCAGCTAGTTGCACTATGTGCACCGGACATTGAGGCATCATCGTCGCCAGCGTCGGTAATAGTTCCCATAGTATCTGAGGTAGCCGTAGTAATCTTACCGACTGGGAACCGTAAAGGCCACCCGTTTATAACTGAGAATGCTGGAATAGCACCGTTGAAGGCTTGTTCACCTTTGTAAAAGAATGTAGCATTGCGCTTTGCAGTAGACCCTAATGCGTATGTAGGGGTGAACGTAGTTTCCATGTCGGGAACATCCACTGTATCATAAATGCCGGGGATAAACTTTATAGCTTCACCGTACACAATGGTATTCGCTGTTACTGCTGGGAAAGCTGCTAGGCCAGCAGAAACTGTTGCTTCCACTACACCTTGACCGCTTGCGTGAGTAAATCCTAGCGGAGAATCGAGATAGAGTCTTAGTCCGTCTACACCTTGTACCCTTCGAATCTCTGAGTGGCTTTCACCGGGATTAGTAATGGTACCAGATGACACAGTTGTGCCCGTCTCATACCCAACCCTCAAAAAGTCACCAACTGCTATGTCTGATGCTGTGACAACCAAGATTGATCGTGCCCCAGCTAGTGCGGCAGCGGAAAGCTTAGTCTTGTTAGTATGCGTAGTAGCATCAGCTAGTTCTTGGTACCCACCATGTACTGCCTCGGCACCAAAGGTAACCAAAGCTTGATCTGAACGATAAACAGCCATTTATAATCTCCTAATCGGAATAATATTCTCTATCACTATTATACTGTTCTTCGCCCAATTTTTCTAACTTGTTGGTACGCTATCTTGGATACGAATATCTATGTACTCAAAGTTGGGTACAGTTACCTTCCTACCGGAGGCTAATGTTGCTACAAACTCTCCTCTGAACTTCCCCGCCACATCAGTATCTCCTGCCGCCCAATCGTACCTAACCGTACCAGATGCTGCCGTTACTACGGTAGCTGCTGTGTTTACTAGGTTCTTACCATGCTGTGTAGACATTCTAAATATCGCAGAACCACCAGTTAGGTCGATAGCTGTACCATCTTCCGTTTGTAGGGTAGCTGAGAGTAGTGGGTATCTATCACCCTTTTTAATGTATACCGTAGCCATTTATAAATCTCCTTCGATCTTATCATCTGATGTAATTACAGCTTCTGTTCTCATACCCGAACTGATGATAGACATAACCTTCTTAGCACTAGTAATTGAAATCCTAAATAACTTACCTATTAACTGAAGCTTGATAACTGAACCAATAACATCTACGACTGCACTAATAGCCTTGTGCACTATTTTACTTCTACTTACTAATCCTGTAGCATCTACCGAAGCTGATTTTACGCTGCTAATTGCCCTGATAGCCGAACTAGTAACATCTACTGATGCTGATTTTACGATACCGACTGCCCTAACAGCCGAACCAGCAGCATCAACTATAGCTGAGACTATCTTACCGTAGATTATACCCCTAGCCACTGTACCTACTGTATCTACAATACCTGATAGAGCTTTAAGATTTACAGTAACTCTATTAGGTATTGTCGCCGTAGCATCTACAATACCATTTATAGCCCTACTTATACCCCTTGCTATTGCCCCTGTAGCGTCCACAGAGGCGTTAGAGGTGATCTTAGCTGTACTACGTAAGGTTGACCCTGTAGCGTCCACTGTAGCGGCACTTGTAACTTTTCCTACTGCTCTAACTACCAAACCCGTAACGTCAACAACACCATTTTTAATTACTGTTATACCACGAACCGCATTAGCGGTTATATCTACTAATGCGGTTATAAGTTTACCTTGCTTGAACCCACCTGCCCTATTATAGGTAGAGGATGCGTTAAAGTGGCTGTTATTGAAAGACATTTAGCATCCTATCTATGGTTCCGGTTTTCCTGCGGAAAAATCACTGGTTACTTCAACCTGATCGGGGTTTTCTTTACCACGTAAGTACATGGCTATCCCATTTAAATTTTGAATCTGCTGTGCTAATGCCTGTCTTTTACCATCTAATTCCTGAAGCTCTGAAACAGCTTTCTGAATTTGCTCTGATACAGTTGCTAAATCTTGCGCTACGTCAATCTCTGCCATTATACTTCCCCCTTGAATTGAAACTTATCTATACTATTATACTCTTATCTCTAGGAAAGTCAACTAACTAGGTTTAGCGTTATCTGTTCTAACTTTATTGTACGCAATTACATACGTATCCCATTTAGTAGCATCCCCACCGATTTCCTTTTCAGTATAAGCCTCCCAGTAAAACTCTCTTTTATATTATACCTCACCGCAGGGAGACTTCGCTCTCACCCAAAAGGCGATCTGCTGCACTAGCCATCGTTGTACCGGGGCGGTCATTTGTTTTCAATCGCTCAACACGAACACTTCTACCCGCTACGTTATCAGCTTTTATCAGGGTCAGTTCTTCTTCGTCTTCAACACAGCATTGGGCAAGCATGGCGTGATTTTCTAACAATCCGTCTTTACGCTCGACCCTGCCAGTTCCTTTAGTGAGAAGAGCCAAACTTGCTGCGGTTAGTTCACTAGCAAGTTGTTCGTCCTCAGCAACTACAACATCAAACTTAGCTTGAATTTTTGCTTGGTGGGTGATCTTATCTGGAATGAACTTCTTAGAGAAACTGCTTTCCAACAACTGACCTACCAAAACATCATGCTCTGCCACTGTCAGCACCGTATCTCCTGTTTGAAGGTCATCGGCTGTTGTCCAAAACACAACCGTTCCTGCTGCGTCATTAGCAACCGACCTGTCTCTTGTCATCTCATTCAGCCCGCCGAGAGCGTTGCCCCTGTGAGCAGCGCAAGTTGCGTCGAACCCATCTTCTCGTCGTACATACATATTAGACAGACCTCCTTCTAAACATTTTCTTTGCGCCACGTAGTAATATCAGACATGTTCATAACGCAAGCGTTCGTAGTAGTTTCGTCACTTCTGAAACCGATGAACCAATCCATAGATGTTGCATGGGTGTTAGTTGTAACATCAGCCCCAACTTGACTACCGCCAGCGTAGAACCTCATTACTTTCGCACCGGATTCCCAGAATTGCTCAACCCTGTAACCAACTTGCAGCACCCCAGTTGTTGAAGTATCCCTAGTGGTTTCTGTGCCGCCGCTGTCACAGACCGCAAACACGTTTCCTGTGGTTATCTTTCTAAACCCTTGAAAGTTGTTTTCGTCAGCACCTGATTCCGCTGACCCTTTTCTTGCAAAACACGCACCCGATACGTCAGCATGGTGGGGCCAAACTATTCTAGCCACCATAACTCCACCTGTTGTATCGTTGTGACCGAGCCAGTCACCAGATATGCCGTGGTCGGAGTCCGCAGAGTTTGAGGAGTGGTCGCTAAATCGCCAGCCCCCGCCTCTCAAGGTTGAGTAGTTGTCGGTTCCTCTACTCCCATATCCGTCAGCAACAACTGACGCCCCGTCAAGAACATCGCCATCAGCGGGATTACCGTTTGGTGGACTAACCATAACCCACGCTTTAATTCCACCAGCGGCAGCGTTGCCCTCGATCACGGCTTTATAAAGGCTATCGAATGTTCCACCACCGGCATCTTCCCACGCCACAGCCGCTCCAGCACCCCCGGAAGTAAGTATCTGTCCGTCAGTACCGTAGTTTGCTCCTGCGATACCGATAGCCCCAGTTTTATCAATCCGTATTCGTTCAGTAAGAGCCGCTGCTCCATCTGCCGTTGTGTTGAAGAGGATTCTCCCCGGCATATCGTTTGCGCTGGCAGTACCATCTACTTCAAATTGAATAGAAGCGGCAGGTGTTTCAAGGTCATTACTATCATCACCAAACGCAATAATGTTTCCTAGTTCTTCACCGTCCGTAACGACAGTGTGGGAACCGATAGTTCCGTGACCACTTTTGGCAAAAGCTAAAACAGGGCTTCCTGCCGTAGTTGCTGTCGTGTTGAACGAAGCTAGAAGAATCGAAGCGTCGGCAGCGGCGGTACCAAGAACCTGTAATTCAGGAACCAGATCAGTGTCACTGTCACCAATAGATACAGTTTCTTGGTTGAGGTTGTCGCCACCAATTAGCAGACCACGATTATTACCAATTGTAACATCACTATTATTGAACATGACCCTCGAAGTATCACTGTCCCACTCCTGCATGACTACGCCACCCACAACTTGGTGAACGTCATTAGAAGACTCCTCGTAGAGGTAGGTATTGGCACTATCTAGGAATAGCTTTTTAGTAGCAGCAAGCTTAATATCGCCAGCAAACGTAACGCCACCACCATCAACTATGGTTATAGCGTCATCGCCATCAGTGAACTCTATAAGTGGTGTCCTAATGGCAGTAGCAAACGAACTAGTACCTGTTGCTGTGATTGCCCCTGAGCCTATAGTTCCTATCGTTGCGATATTTTTACTGCCATCAAGAACTACAGCTTTGCTTGCTGCTGCTGTACCTGCTGTAATTCCATCTATCATTTCCAGTTCGGCTTCAATAAGAACAGCACTCCCAACAGTTAGCCCACCCCCTGTAATGACACCCGTAGTGCTAATAGCACCTGCACCTACATCAATCGAAGTAAAACCAGAGGTAATAGAGCCAGCGTTCAATGCTCCAACAGAAGTTATACCTGTTTGAGCCGCATCTACGTTCAGCGTATTCGTGGACAACGTGATACCCGTACCTGCCGAAAGAGCAGTTTTAGACAAGGCAATAGCAGCATCCGAAGCTATATCAGCATTAATTATAGTTCCATCCGTTATATCCGATGAGGTCACCGGCGCAGCACCGGGAGCCTGTCCTACATATCCCATTTATTACTCCTTCGTTATAATCTGGGGTCTACCCAGTCGGCTACCAAGGCCCATGTCGTTCCGTCGTAAGTGTACTTGTGACCGTACCTCCGTATGCGACCCCTACATCTGTGCCTTGCCAAACACCAGTTGCGATTGTACCAACTGCCGTTATTTGGGCCTGTGAAGCGTCTACTATATTATACTTCTTACCTGCACTAAACTCAACCTTTATGTTAAGTCTATTATCGTTCTGTTAGTCCAAGATGTAGAGCCTTCGTCCCAGTCATAGCTTACAAACTCAGTTGGAGGGTCTTCACCGTTAAAACCTGCGTCATCAGGCATAGGAACGGGTGGTTCCCATGCCCATAGAGTGGTATTCAATGTCCATGATGGGTAAGGTGACTGGGCATAAAACACATTGTTAGCCGAGTCGTACTTCATGCCGATGCCAGCGTACCGAAAACGAATGTTGTCGTTGTAACTGGTCTGCACCCAGTTCGTGTCAGCCCCTAACAGGTCTTGGCAAAAGTCTATGCCAACTGCTTCGGATTCGTTGCCATCAGAGCCGAGACAATCTTCGTTGCCCACAACAATTACTTGAGTAACAATACTGTCGGAATCTATTTGTGCGAAGTGTGCCATTATTGGAATAAGTACCTTATTATTACTATGCCAGACCCACCATCACCTCCACTATTCTTATTTTCTCCAGCGGCTGTGCCTCCATTTCCAGTATTCGCAGTGGCGTCCACGCCGACAGAAGGATAAGACTGCGCCCCATAACCGCCATTACCGCCGACTCCACGAGTTACAGAAGACCCTGTGATAGAGGATGAAGAGCCTGCGCCTCCAGCTCCTCCAGAGCCGTAAGAATTGTGAGAACCAGCAGCACCTGCACCGCCGCCGCCGCCGCCGCCTTTGTTCCCTGACGTGCCGCCTCCATATCCGCCGTCATTACCATATGTGCCGCCGGTTCCTCTGCCTGACGACTGCGCTCCACCACCACCACCGGAGGCATTGCCATTCGCTTGACCACCGTAATAGTAACCAGCACCTCCACCACCACCATTAGAGGTTATGCTTGTAAAAACACTGTCATTTCCATCGTAACCTTGATAGTTACCGCCAGCACCGCCGCCGCCTACGGTAATGGCATAGCTACTTGCAGTAACCGTAAGTCCTGATGCTGCTCTGTATGCACCTGCTCCACCGCCACCACCGGCTCGGGAGTACGAGCTGTACTGTCTAGCACCACCTCCACTTGCACCACCTCCAATTACAAGGTACTGAACTTGATCATTTGCACCTCCCTGTCCTGCACCAAGAGCTGTTACTGCAAACGTACCAGAGCCAGTAAATGTGTGAATCTTGTAGTCGCCCGAAGTGGTAATAGACCCGCCAGTAGCAGTCATGAATGAAGCGTCAGATGTGCCATAGAAATCTGCTGCTAGCTGCATCTCACCAGATGAAG
>Ga0308018_10001474_pt1 | contig 10944 bp, 13 predicted proteins | sample Neamet282_FD_203130 | JGI IMG/M metagenome (GOLD analysis project Ga0308018, IMG submission 203130) | Marine microbial communities from water near the shore, Antarctic Ocean - #282 | ecosystem: Environmental > Aquatic > Marine > Unclassified | place: Southern Ocean | collected 2014-10-01
CTCCCCGTGGCGCTCCTAGTGGTCGACGAGGCGCATTGTATTTCACGGTGGGGACCATCATTTCGGCCGGAATATGAAGGGTTAAGCCGGATTGGCGCGATCTTTCCGGACGCCGCCATCGCCGCGTTCACCGCAACCGCTGACGCCGCCACCCGCGACGATATCGCCGGCAAACTGTTTAATGACCAGGGGCGAATCTTCGTCGCCGGGTTCGACCGACCAAACATCCGCCTGGCGGTGGAGCCGCGCGGCGACTGGAAACAACAGCTTCTAACCTTCGTCAAGGACCGCGCCGGGGAAAGCGGCATCGTCTACTGCCTGTCCCGCAAGAAGACCGAAGAAGCCGCATCGTTTCTAAGCGATAACGGTGTACACGCCTTGCCCTATCACGCGGGCATGGAATCTAGCACCCGCAATGCGAACCAGGAAGTGTTCATGACCGAAGCAGGCGCGGTCATGACCGCGACCATCGCGTTCGGTATGGGGATCGACAAACCCGACGTGCGCTACGTGTTCCACGCCAACCTGCCCGGCAACATGGAATCGTATTACCAGGAATTGGGCCGGGCCGGGCGCGACGGCGCGGCGGCGGACGCCTTCATGCTGTACGGGCTTGATGATATCCGCCAACGCCGGTTCTTCATCGAAGACGACAATGGTGACGACGCGCATAAACGCCGTGAACACAAGCGGCTGGACAGTTTGATCGCCTATTGCGAAACACCAACTTGCCGTCGACGCACGTTGCTATCGTATTTTGGCGAGGACCCGGAGCCTTGCGGCAACTGCGATGTCTGTCTGGACCCGCCCGCGCTGTCTGATGGACGTGAGCCTGGAAACGTTGTGGCCAATGCGGTGCGTGAAACTGGACAACGTTTTGGCGCGGCGCATGTCGTCGACGTCGTGCGCGGTGCCAATACAGAAAAGATCAGATCACTGGGGCATGAACGCCTGAACGCATATGGCGCTGGATCGTCAGTATCAAAGGATAACTGGCGCTCTATCATCCACCAGATGGTGGCAGCGGGACTGCTCAATCTGGATTATCAGGGGTATGGCGGATTGAGCTTGACGCCGCAGGGGGACGCGTTTTCACGGGGCGAGGCGGACTTCCACTACCGAAAACATCCAGCTCGCACGATCGCGAAACAAGGGAGCCGTAACGCTAAATCGATGGAAGCTGCAAAATTATCGGCACCGGAAACCGAATTGCTGGCGGCGTTGAAACGGCTGCGGCTTGATCTGGCGCGCGAACGGGGCGTGCCAGCCTTCGCAGTGTTCGCCGACCGGGCGCTAATCGATATGGCGCGCCGTAAACCGCAAACCAATGCGGAATTTCTGGCGGTCAATGGCGTGGGTGCTGCGAAGCTGCGAGATTTCGCAGAACCGTTCATGGCGGCGATCTCCGCCCAGAAATTCGAACAGGGCACAAGCTAGGGTATACCAAGTTGAGGATATATATTGTTATCGTCGGCTTGATTTGGCACGGTGACTCTAGCAAAATCGCATTGCATGACTTAAAAGGAAACGTTCATGATCGAGAAAGAAAATGGGTTGGGTTTCGCAACCCCTCATGACACCCCCGTTCCCTACCGCGAACGGATCACCAATTACTATATGGCGCTGGGATATGGGAAGCCTTACCAATGGGCGCATTTCAACGATGTGCCGTTCGTGGCGCTGAAAAAACCCTTGTCGGAATCACGCGTGGCCTTGATCACGACGGCGGCACCATACCAGGTGGATAAGGGCGATCAGGGACCGGGCGCGCCATATAATGCGGCGGCGAAGTTCTACAAAGTTTATTCCGGCGACACGTCTGAAGACCATGATCTTCGGGTGTCCCATATTGGCATTGACCGAAAACACACTACGGCGGAAGACATCAATACGTATTTTCCGCTGCCACAGCTTCGAAAATTAGCAGAATCCGGTCGCATTGGGTCGGTGGCGCCACGGTTTCACGGTGCCCCTACCAATCGCAGCCAGGCGACGACAATGGATCAGGACTGCGTCGAAATATTAGAGCGCATCCGCGAAGACGAGGCCGATGTCGCCGTCATTGTAGCCAATTGACCCGTGTGTCATCAGACCGTGAGTCTGATTGCACGTCACCTGGAAGCAAACGGCGTTCCCACCGTCATTATGGGGTGCGCCAAGGACTTGGTTGAATATTGCGGCGCGCCGCGATTTTTGTTCAGCGACTTTCCGTTGGGGAACGCTGCGGGTAAGCCGAATAACCCGGACTCCCAAGCGTTCACCTTGGAGTTAGCGATGAAAGTGCTGGAAACGGCGCCGGGACCCCGAACCACCGTTCAATCACCATTGCGATGGAATGCAGATGGACGCTGGAAACTCGACTTCAGCAATATTGATCAGGAAACACCGGAAGAACTCGCCGCCCGCAAAAAGGCGTTCGACGAAGTAAAGGAAGTCGCCAAGAAACGCCGGGAGCAAGACGGACTTAAAGTCCACGCGGCGGAGTAGTAGCCTGGTGGTCTGGTCGAAACACTTGGCGCTCAAGCATTTCGTGAATCAGGACACCGACTTATTAATCCGGTCGAACAACAAATGAAAAGGACGGACGATGGCGGACGATCTTGCGGCATTGATGAAACATATAGGTGATACCGTCACCGACGAAGATGTCTCGACCGCCGCGCCAATCCGATTGCTGAACGCCACCTTCGACCGGAACGAAATTGAACCTGTCCCCGGCGCCGCCGTGCCAGAAGGGTGGCATTTGGTCTATTTTTCGGCGGCGACTCGGCCGGGTGGATTAGGGCCCGACGGTGCTGCGCAGGGTCTTGGCGTTATTCCGAAAATGCCGTTTCCCCGGCGCATGTTCGCGGGTATTCGCATGCGCTTCCATCAACCCATCCGGATCGGGGAAAAGCTGACCCGCGAAACGGAGCTCCTCTCGATTACACCGAAAGGCGGATCGACAGGGCGCATGGCGATCACCACAGTCATCAGCCGCATTTCCGGCGAAAACGGCTTGGCAATGGAAGAAGAACGCGACACGGTGTTCCGCGAAGAAACCAAGCCAGGACAAGGCAACGCCGCACCGCGTCAGGCTCAAGCACCCACAGACACAATCTGGCGTACGGTTATGACACCCAACGAAGTCGCGCTGTTTCGCTTTTCCGCGCTGACCTTCAACCCGCACCGGATTCATTACGACGCGCCTTATGCGACCGGTGTGGAAGGTTATCCCGGCCTGGTCGTCCACGGCCCGTTTTCGCAAACCTGCCTGATCAATTTTGCCCGGGATAACAATCAAGATCGTCAAATCACATCGTTTTCCATGCGCGCGCGCGCGCCGCTCTTCGTCAATGAACCAATAGAATTTATCGGACGCCCAGAAGGAGACGGTTGTTCAGTTTGGGCGTTAACCCCACAAGGCGGGGTCGCCATGAGCGCAACCGCCACATTCGCCTAGTAAGGTAGCAAGGAGACATCGAAATGACGCAACACTTCGAAGTAAAACCCATGACGCCAACCATTGGTGCGGAAATCATCGGACTAGACCTCACCCAACCTATGACCGACGAGGCGTTCGAAAAATTGCACACTGCGTTTTTGGATCGTAAGGTGCTGTTTTTCCGAGATCAGGATTTAACGCTGGATCAGCACAAAGACTTTGGACGCCGGTTTGGCAACCTCCACGTTCATCCAGCCTCAAGTCCATTTAAGCAGGACGGTGTCGAGCATCCGGAAATATTATTTTTGCACGCGGACGAAAACACCACGCGAACAGCGGGGGACACCTGGCATTCTGACGTGTCCTGTGACCCAGAACCACCGATGGCGAGCATTTTGCGGCTGGTCAAAATTCCACCATCGGGCGGGGACACTTTGTTCGCCAGCATGAGCGCCGCCTATGACGCGCTGTCCGAGCCGATGAAACGATATCTGGGCGACCTGACCGCAACCCACGACGGCACGGAGAATTACAGTGATCGCGCCAAGCGCCGGGACGGCGTCATCACGAACAGGGTATATCCGCGCAACACCCATCCTATTGTCCGCACCCATCCCGAAACCGGTGAAAAGGCGCTTTATGTCAATACGGCGTTCACGTCCCATATTAACGATGTTCCGAAACCGGAAAGCGATGCTATCCTCGCCTATTTATATCAGCACATTTCCAATGTTGCGTTTCAGTGCCGCTTTCAATGGACGCAAAACTCCATCGCCATGTGGGATAACCGCAGCACTTTGCACCACGCAATGTGGGATTATTTCCCGAATATTCGCTCGGGATTCCGAGTGACCGTGCAGGGTGACAAACCGGTCTGATCAACTCTCTTTCCACAAAGGATAAAGACACTGTGACGTTAAAAGTCGTCGGAGCCGGGTTCGGCAGGACCGGGACGAATTCGTTGAAACTGGCGTTAGAGAAACTTGGTTTCGGACCATGTCACCACATGTTTGAAGTGGGTGAGCACCCGGAACAAGTGCCCTATTGGCAGGCAGCAGCGCGCGGCGACATGCCCAATTGGGACGAAGTCTTCGAAGGCTATAACGCGTCGGTAGATTGGCCATCGGCGCGGTTTTGGCGTGAAATTTCCAACCATTACCCGGACGCAAAAATATTGCTATCCGTTCGGCCTTTCGAATCATGGTTCAAAAGCGTACATGCAACAATCTATAAAAGTATGAAAACCCGAGAGAACATGGAACCGGGCATTGCGCGGGACCGGCGTTTCATGGCGTACGAAATTGTCGTTGAACAAACCTTCAGTGGGGACCTCGAAAATTTTGACCACGCTAAATCAGTCTTTGAGGCGCATATCGCCGAAGTTCAACGGACCGTCTCACCCGAGCGTTTGTTAACCTATGATGTCGCGGAAGGCTGGGAACCTCTTTGCGGATTTCTGGACGTTTCCGTGCCGAACACGCCTTTTCCGCGAACCAATTCGACCCATGAATTTCAAGCGCGCACCGATGCGAGAGCGAAAGCCGTCTCCTAAATATTTTACATCTCTATTTTAAGGAAACAACATGCGTTGTGAAGTCGTCGCTATCGGAACTGAATTGCTGTTGGGCCAAATCGTCGATACGAATTCGTCATGGATCGGCGAGCATCTAGCGCTTGCAGGGATCGATTCAATTTTCCAGGTCAAGGTTGGGGACAACGCGGACCGCATGGAATTTTGTATCCTCCAAGCTTTGGAGCGCAGCGATGCGGTGATTTGCTGCGGTGGACTGGGGCCCACACAAGACGACATCACACGGGAAGTGATTGCGCGAGTCATGGGTGTCGAACTACATCGGGACGAGGGCATCGTCGAAAAAATTAAACATATGTTCGAATCCCGCGGTCGCGTCATGAGCGACAACAACCGGCGCCAAGCTGACATCCCCGACGGCGCGGCACCAATTCCGGAAATGCCTGGTACTGCGCCAGGGTTGATGTGCCCTGTCGGCGATAAGGTCATTTACGCCGTGCCGGGCGTGCCGCACGAAATGCGCACCATGATGCAAGGTACCATTCTGGCCGACCTACAACGCCGGTCCGGGCAAACCACCGCCATTCGCAGCCGCGTGCTGCGCACCTGGGGCAACAGCGAATCTGGACTTGCCGAGGTCCTGGCGGATCGGATCGACGAGCTTGACGTGCTGGGCAACCCGACACTGGCCTTTCAGGCCAGCGGGATAGAAGGAATCAAGGTGCGCATCACTGCCAAGTCCAAAGATGAAACAACCGCCACGTCTATTATCGCGTTGGAAGAAACGCTAATCCGTAATCTGCTCGGCGATGTGATTTTTGGCGTCGACGATGAATCGATGGAAGTCGTCGTCATCGACCGAATGCGAGAACTTGGCTTGACGTTGGGCGTTGTTGAGGGGCTGACCGGCGGAGTCTTGGCCGCGCGCCTGAGCGAGGTTGATGTCGCAGGGCATGTTTTTCGGGGTGCGTTGGTTAGCAGCGCAAATGATCATGCGGGGGAAGCCGGCGCCACAGGTGAGGATCGCGCCATCGCCACCGCCAAAACCGCGCGGGATGCTTTCAACGCCGATGTCGGGATCGCGGTGTCTCTACCTGAAAATTTAACGGCACCGTCAACAGGGCAAACACCACCACCGGGACAAGTTTATCTGGGGATCGTCATCGGAAACAAAAGCTATTCCAACAGTACCGCGTTGCCCGGTGATCGAAATCGATTCCGAAACTATGCGGTTATTAATCTTCTAAATTTCCTACGTAAAACATTGTTGTCTTTATAAGGGAGTTAAATTAAGTGCCTTATTATTTTTAAACATGCGCCCATTGACTAATTAATTGCTTAGAATCACCACCACTAAAATTGACTTAAACGTCGTGAAAGCCGCCCCGAATACAAATTGAAAAAACACACGTCACCAAGGGCGTCTATTTCTGAGGATCCCGGCGGCAGGCTTGAACATCCTATGCAGCTGCCCATCCGATACCGCGAAACATTTGATGAAGCATGGCCTTATTGTAACTATCGAACGAAACCGCGTCACATTTGAAACCGGACCAAACGCGATTTTACTTTCTGACGTCATGTTGCAAAGCGACATCATCGCAAATATAGCGGCATTTCCTGTCCTAAAGATGTTGTATCGGCAAGAATTTCTTATTCTCGATCACCCGAACAACACAGGCAAAAGTCGCTGATCATTGGCTCTACAACGCAGGTGAAGGCGCAAAACGAGTATATTTTCCGGGGTAATTACGGCCTGGTTTCTAAAGAAAAAATGATGGAAACCAGTCTCGACGCCAAGATCGTACACAAATTTATACGCATGCAATTGAAGTTTGCCTTTGTATCAATTCGCGATACAGAAGACCCGCTGGCACCCAGGATTCGCGCCGTCTGTACCACAATATTCACCCAATTCCAGTCAGTGTTATGCGTGATATTCCCATCGTACGCTGGTAACTGTTGGAAACCTATCAGCACCGCTCTGGCAATTTCGGCTGAGACTTACGTCCCTGCCGATTTGCCAAAAATCTTTTCGTATGCCACCTGCGTGACCGCGCCACCCTGATTTATGGGCATGTCTTTGGCCTTTTCACGCAAGCGCAATCGATAGGCGTATTCATGCGGCATTTGGCCAAACGGGTCTGGCGCACCTAATTCTTTGGCCGCATGCGCCGCCCAATCGGCGTTCCAGAGGAATTCACGCGCAACGCCAATAAGATCGGCCTGGCCTCTTTGCAGGATGCCTTCAGCCTCCGCCGCTTTTGTGACGCCACCAACCGCAATGGTCAAGATATCGGCCTCACGCCGCACTCGTTCGGCGAAGCCTGCCTGAAATTGGACGATGCGCGGCACCATAGGCATATCGGAGTCTCCGGAAATACCGCCAGATGAACAGTCAATCAAATCGATGTCGCGTTCCTTTAATGCTTTCGACAAGGCGACGGTGTCCTCCAGGTTCCAGATACCGCCTTCCCCGTCCACAGAAGAGACACGGAAAAATAGTGGCTTGTCGTCAGGCCACGCCTCGCGCGTCACTTCGGCGACTTCCAGCGCAAACCGCATCCGGCCCTCCAGATCACCGCCATAGGAATCCGTGCGATGGTTGCTCACCGGCGACAGGAACTGGTGTATCAGATAGCCGTGCGCGCCATGTATTTCACAAATATCATATCCGGCGTCCATGCTCCGGCGCGTCGCTTCCCGCCAGGAGTCGAGGGTAGTCCGGATGTCGTCTTTATCCATCGCCTTGGGCGTATAACAGCGCGGTAATTGATCAAGCGCACTGGGTGCCAGCCCCTGCCAGGGTGCCAAACCATCCCTGGCGTCTTCTTCCGTCAAAGGTGCCCAGGCCTTCGTCGCAGCGTGACAGGACGCCTTGCGGCCCGCATGACCTAACTGGATCGCGGGCACCGCATTTTGCGCCCGAATGAAATCTGTAATTCGACGGTATTGCGCAATGTGCTTGTCGTCCCAGATACCCGCACAGCTATAGGTCTTGCGGCCGCGCGCCTCCACCCCAGTTTCCTCGCCAAAGATGATGCCCGCACCACCCACAGCAAACCGACCCATATGCGTCATCTGCCAATCCGTCGGGCCACCATCATCAGAATTATACTGGCACATCGGCGACACCACGATGCGGTTCTTCGTCGTGACGCCACGCAACGTCATCGGCGTGAACAACAGCGGAAGATCCTTCCCATTTTCCATATTCTCAACCTTGGTATTCATGCTCGTTCCTTCCTCGTTCTTCAACGACGCACCAGGGGGCCGCGCAACAGTTTACCTGGCAAGGCGCCTGTATGTTCGTTATTTCGTAACTAAATTTTACCGTTCACAATGGTCGCGTTGACTCCGTTCTCTTTTTGCTTAAACCGCTTTGCGCTGGCAGGCAAATCCGTAACGACTTCGGGCATGCAGGGGCCCATCGTCACGGGATCCAACACGACGATGTCCGCCGCCATACCTTCACGCAAAACCCGTGATCATGGAATCACCAAATGCGTGGCTGTGTAGTACGTGGTCAGGCGAGCCGCTTCCTCCAACGTGAACGCCTGTTTTTCCCGCAACCAGTGACTGACAATGTGAGGCTGCCAGGAATCGTCCAGACCATCTAAGGAAGGATGATAAAGCTTTGTGCTGGAAACAAACAGCGCTGGTTGGGTCTCAAAGGAATTTCTCATGATACAAATATAACAAATCTCAGGCCTATGTCCGAGACTTATGCAGAGGTCTCACCTGTAATTTAAATTACAGAAATTCAGCCACACCGCGGGTCATCAGCAATAAGGACGCGATGATCAGCAAAATCTGCAAGGCGGCGTAAAATCGGTCCGGGCTCGTGGCGTGAAACAAGCGGGTACCTAACCAGGTGCCAAACAGGACGACCGGCGTCAACGCCAAGCCCTCCATCAATACCGACCAGGACACAAATCCAGCAACACCAAGTAAGCCCAAACGAAACATGATAAAAACGCCCGACAAAATAATGTTCGTACCGCGCAGGGACACTGCTGTCTTGCAAGCGAGCTTCAGGTAAATGACGAGGAAATAGAGGCCACCGCCCCCACTGATGGCGCCAACCAGACCTGACAAAAACGCAAGCGACGACGTGACGGATCGCGCCTGCAAATCGACATAGACCGTCATTCGCTCCAGCAATCGCAGACGATCCATGATCAACGTCGTGGTAATCAACGCGCCCATAACCAAAGTTAAACCGCCCGCCGCCAACAATGTGAACAGCCAGGTGCCCAACGCGATACCGAAAAACGTACCGATGCAAAGCGGACGCGCCACGGCCCAGTCGGCGGTTCCAAAGCCTTGTGGAAGAAGATTTATCTGGGCGAACACAGCCGTCACCACGACCAAAACAATTGCGTGATGCGGTCCCAGCAGCCACGTCGTCAACAAAACGATAGGCATGTTGGAGCCAAAGCCAAACGCGCCGCGAATAAAAAAGCCTATGAAATGTACTACGAACACACAGGCGATCGCCCAGTTCGGTACATCGGCAAAGGGAATAAGGTGTTCGGGCAAAGGCTATCGAGACATTGAATTTGTGGAACGCGTTCACACTATAACAGCGTTTTTCAGGCAACCAACACGGCGCCTAACATCAATGGTCTCCTAGTGGGCCAACGGATCAATAGGCTGTTGGGCTATTTCACTAAATGCCTGGAAACGAAGCGTTTTGATCAGACCTCTAGTCGAAAAGCGCGTCAATGCTATCCTGGTTCATGCCGTTGTCTTGTGGACCGTGCAGCACATCCTTATCGGGACGCTCATCGTTTCCACTAAGCGCTATCGCCTGTGTGTCCGCAGTACCGTGTCCAACTTTCCAAAATTTGATCATCTTCTATAAGCGCGCTTCGATATAGTCGAGGGAATTGACAACCTTGCTGATCCGTAGGCCAGTGATGTCCTTAAAACAACACGTGGTCAGTAACTCCATGCTTATATTCTCCAGACGACCAATGTCAGGCAACATGCCGTCCAGGTTTCCTGCGGCACTTTTCACGCATGGTCGTGCTCACCGTTTCAATATTCTCTATGTTTTCAAGAATAGTGTTTACGGCGTCTTGACGACTTGGCTCAATTCCTCTGCGACAGCAGTATCTGTCGTGCTGGCCTCATCGACAGGGTTTAACGCCGCATTTTTTTTTGGTGCTTTCAAATTGAGCGTTCATAGCGTGGATTTCAGCCATGACGTCATTTACGGTGACTTTGTGTTCGCTTTCATCTTCGACAATGACGTCGAGTTATTCGCATAGACAGTCAAACTTGATTGCAAAGCCCTGGTGCGGGCCTGCTTCGAGGTCCCAAAGTTTTTGCATTAAACCGGCAATTGTAACGTCCTTATCCGGAACCGACTTTTTTTTCGCCTTTCAGCCGCAAAGGATCGTCTTACCACAGAACTCATTTCAACCTCCGGGAAAGAGTACGCACTTCACCTTTAACGAGCCCTCTCGCCACTCTGGCACTGTGGAGGGTCTAAATTACAATAGTGTTAACACCCATATCATCAAAGTCGGACTACTTCCTATCTTTCGCCTGTTTGTCCTTATAGTTCTCCATCGCCCGTTGAACCATCGGGCGGCGCTTGCCTTCGGGCACATCAACCGCAAAGTCAGGGTCTTTCTCGCCTTGAGAGCTCAGCAGGAACATCGCGTGCGCTGAGGTGATATGTTGATTGAAACCCTGGGCGTCCTGCATGCCATTGACCGCCATTTTCATCATCCGTAGTTGGAACGGGTCGTTCTTAGCAACTTTCGCCGCGTATTCCATCACTTCCGCGTCCAATTGTTCTCGCGTCACGATCCGATTGACGAGTCCCAGTTTAAGCGCTTCCTCTGCATCTATAAACCGACCCTCGAATATAATTTCTTTCACTTTGCGCGGATGAATATCCCAAGGAACACTGAAATATTGAAAGTTTGTCGGCAAGAACATGGCGTCTTCCGCCGCAAAAATTATGTCCATCGCC
>Ga0308018_10001478_pt1 | contig 10924 bp, 10 predicted proteins | sample Neamet282_FD_203130 | JGI IMG/M metagenome (GOLD analysis project Ga0308018, IMG submission 203130) | Marine microbial communities from water near the shore, Antarctic Ocean - #282 | ecosystem: Environmental > Aquatic > Marine > Unclassified | place: Southern Ocean | collected 2014-10-01
GGCTGAGTACCTAATTCATCAATAATTCGTTGTTCTGGTGCCATAGTTAGTGGCGCAGCGATCATAGGGTGCTTCTCAGCTTTAATGTCATTCATGTTGTGATCGCCACGCAACAATAAGGCGACTAGGGGGTGATGGCCTTCGTCGTTAGCAGTGCCAAGAACAACAAGTGTCTTAAGGCTTTGATCTTTAGCTAAGCCTAAAAACTCACATACACTATCTATGGTTTTTTGGTTCGGAGTATGAACTTTTCCCATAGCCTTGCTTGGCGCTAAGCGCCGTGCAAGAGGCAGCATAGCCTCTGCAGTCTCTACATTGGCAGCAAAGCTGCTATTAGCATCGTTGCTAAACGCTATATCATCTTCGCCAGATCGCGCCAGTACGTGAAATTCTTGTGAAGCGTCGCCACCTATACTGCCAGAATCTGCCCTCACAGCCCGAAAGTTTAAACCTAAGCGAGTGAAAATATTGGTATAGGCAATGTGCATGGAATTATAGGTTTGCTGCAGGGACTCTTGGCCTAAGTGAAACGAATAAGCGTCCTTCATAATAAATTCGCGTGAACGCATTACGCCAAAGCGAGGTCGTACCTCGTCCCTAAATTTGGTTTGAATTTGATAAAAGTTCATCGGCAAGCTCTTATAGCTATGAACTTCCTTGCGCACCATGTCGGTAATTACTTCTTCATGTGTAGGGCCTATGCAAAAATCTCTTTGGTGACGGTCTTTTAAGCGCAAAAGTTCAGGACCATATTGTTGCCAACGACCCGATTCTTGCCACAGTTCGGCAGGTTGAACCGCAGGCATTAATAATTCTTGAGCACCTGCCGCATCCAGCTCTTCCCGGACAATACGTTCAACTTTACGAATGCTGCGTAAACCCATAGGCAGCCATGTATAAAGCCCTGAAGCTAAGCGGCGAATTAAACCAGCTCGAAGCATAAGTTGATGACTGATAACTTCTGCATCTGCAGGGGTTTCTTTTTGAGTGGCAATTAAAAACTGGCTGGCGCGCATGGGGTAATGAATCCAATAGAAACGAAAAATGTAAGCCGCTATTGTATGTTGCCATGGCGTTGGGATAAATGCCTTTCACAGCTAAATTAGTAATAAATAGGCAATACTTGCTTTAATGGGTGATAAAGGTGCATTTTCTTCTGCCTCTGAGGCGGTGGAATGGGGTATAATTTCCGGCTTTTAGATGTTCGGCTGGAGTAGACAATGCCTATCTATGAATACCTCTGCCAAGGATGTGGTTTTGGTAAGGACGTATTGCAAAAATTAAGCGATGCGCCTTTAACAGATTGCCCTCAATGTGGTGAAGATCAGTATCGTAAACAAATTTCTGCAGCCGGCTTTAGGCTTAAGGGTCAAGGTTGGTATGAAACAGATTTTAAAACTGGTGCCAAAAAGAATTTAGCGGGTGATACAAAAAGCTCAAGTGATACAAAAAGCTCAAGTGCTACTAGCGACTCAAACTAACACCTATTAATACTATTTAAGATTTAGGAAGTACAATTATGCGAAGCCATTATTGCGGCGAACTAAGAGCCAGCGATGTTGACCAACAAATCACCCTCTGCGGTTGGGTTCACCGTCGACGTGATCACGGAGGTGTTATTTTCTTAGACCTGCGGGATCGAGAAGGTATCGTGCAGGTAGTGTTTGACCCAGATCGAGAAGAATGCTTCGCTTTAGCAGACTCTTGCCGAAATGAATTTGTGGTCAAGGTTAAAGGCTTAGTTCGTGCTCGCCCTACTGGCACTGATAATCCTGACATGCCAACAGGTGCAGTGGAAGTCTTAGGCCAAGAATTTGAGGTTCTTAACAAATCTGAAACCCCTCCATTCCAGTTAGATGAGCATCAGTCTGTTGGTGAAGACGTTCGCTTAAAGTATCGTTACGTTGACTTACGTCGGCCAGAAATGGCAGCAAAACTTAAACTGCGCTCTAAGGTCAGCACTTTTATCCGCAATTTCTTAGATCAAAATGGCTTCTTAGACATTGAAACGCCTATATTGACTCGTGCCACACCAGAAGGAGCGCGTGATTACTTGGTGCCCAGCCGTACTCACGAAGGCCACTTTTTTGCGTTGCCTCAGTCACCACAATTGTTCAAACAATTGTTGATGGTGTCTGGTATGGATCGGTATTATCAGATTGCCAAATGTTTCCGTGATGAAGATTTGCGCGCTGACCGGCAACCAGAGTTTACCCAAATAGACATCGAAACATCCTTCATGGATGAAACTCAGATTATGGCTATTACTGAAAAAATGGTGGTAGAGCTATTTAAGAGCCAGATTGATGTAGATTTAGGTGCTTTTCCAAGTATGCCTTACAGTGAGGCGATGGAAACCTATGGCAGTGATAAACCTGACCTACGCATTCCGTTGCAGCTAGTTACTGTCAGTGATCTGATGAAAGACGTAGACTTTAAAGTTTTTGCTGGTCCAGCTAATGATTTAAAGGGCAGGGTAGCTGGTCTTAAGGTGCCTAACGGCGCCAGCTTAACCCGTAAACAAATTGATATTTATACTAAGTTTGTGGGCATTTATGGTGCACGTGGTTTGGCGTATATCAAAGTAAATAATGCGGTCGACCTAGAAGAAGGTTTGCAATCACCTATTGTTAAATTTTTGCCTTTAGAAGTGCGTGCTGCCCTGCTTGATCGGTTGGATGCTAAAGATGGTGACTTAATTTTCTTTGGTGCAGACAGCGAAAAAATAGTTAACGAAGCTCTAGGCGCATTGCGCTGTAAGCTTGGCGAAGACCTTAATCTCATGACCTGTGAGTGGGCGCCTTTGTGGGTAGTAGACTTTCCAATGTTCGAAACCACTTCAGATGGTGGTATCACAGCTATTCACCACCCATTCACAGCGCCTTCTTGCACACCAGAGGAGTTGCAGGCCTCTCCACTAACAGGCTTGTCCAGAGCCTACGACATGGTGCTTAACGGCACTGAGTTAGGTGGAGGTTCCATTCGTATTCACCAGCAAGACATGCAAACTAAAGTCTTCGAGCTATTAAATATTTCCCCAGAAGAGCAGCAGGAGAAGTTTGGATTCTTATTAGACGCTTTGAAGTATGGCTGTCCTCCACATGGTGGTTTGGCGTTTGGTCTGGATCGCTTAGTTATGTTAATGACAGGATCTAACTCAATACGTGAAGTTATTGCCTTCCCTAAAACCCAGAGTGCTGCGTGTGTTATGACCCAGGCGCCAGGCATTGTAGCAACGAAGCAACTTCGCGAGTTGAACATTAAACTACGTGAAAAAGTAACTACCGAATAACGCTTGCATTGGTCGGTATTAGCCGGCTGGCAGTTAAAAAGGCCCACCACTGACCTGTTGGGTCTTTTTTGTGTTTGCTGTGAAGCTGGTAAAAAAACTACTGTGATTTTGTACAGTATTTGCTAGTATTGATCTATCATTAACATCACTAGCGAATGCTTCCCCATGGCGCTCATATTAGGAATTGACCCAGGCTCTCGTAAAACCGGCTATGGCATTATTAATGCGGTAGGTGCAACGCGCACCTATGTTGCAAGCGGTCATATAAAAGTGTCTGGTGATGAATTGGCTGGGCGGCTAGGACAGATATATCGTGGCATTGATGAAATTATTGAAACCTATGTGCCACAAGAATTTGCGATCGAACAGGTGTTTATGGCTCGCAATGCTGATTCAGCTCTTAAGCTTGGCCAAGCTCGGGGCGTAGCTATGGTGGTTGCAGTTAACCATGGACTGCCTGTTTCTGAATACTCGGCGCGTCAAGTAAAACAAGCTGTTGTAGGTAACGGAGCAGCAGCTAAAAACCAAGTGCAAGAAATGGTGGCTCGCTTACTTAAGCTACCAGGGTTGCCTCAAGAAGACGCTGCAGACGCTTTGGCTATTGCGATATGCCATGCTAACACGCATGCAAGCCTTGTCCGTTTGGCCACCAGTCGCAGCCCTGCAAATGCTAAAAGACAAGCAGTACTTAATGAACTTAAGGGAAGCCGGCGTGGACGCGTTCGGTAAAACCCATATCGACACAAGGCGATTAAAATGATTGCACGTATTAGCGGCATCTTAATGCACAAACAGCCTGCTCAGGTGGTTGTAGATGTGCAAGGAGTGGCTTATGAAATTGAAATCTCGTTTAACAGTTTTTGCCAATTACCTGCTGAAGGCGACACTGCCGTATTGCATACTCACTTTGTTGTGCGTGAAGATGCCCAACTACTTTTTGGCTTCTCTCAATTAGAAGAAAGAAGCCTGTTTCGAATTTTAATAAAGGTTAATGGTGTAGGCCCAAAATTAGCTTTGGCCATTTTGTCAGGTATGGACGCTCATGCCTTTTGCTACTGTGTTCAACATCAAGACTCAGCCACTTTAATAAAAATTCCTGGTGTGGGTAAAAAAACTGCTGAGCGATTAGTTTTAGAACTAGGTGATAAGCTGGCATCGTGGCAAACTGGGGATAATGGAGGAGGTCAAGCTGGGGTTATTAAACCAACACTATCAGCTGTTAGTGCCCAATCAGAAGCTGAAAGTGCTTTAGTGGCTTTAGGTTACAAACCTGTGCAGGCTGCTAAAGCTGTCACAGCAGCTATAAGATCTACGCCAAATGGAAGTTGTGAAGACCTCATCCGCTTATCGTTAAAAGGAATGATATAAACTGGATTATTGTGTGCTTGGCACACCTGATTAGGTTGCTGTTAAGAGAGATTAACAAGTGTTAATGATGATGGGAGTAGCATGATAGAAGCGGATCGTTTTGGCTCACCCGTAGAATCGGTAAGTCAGTTAGGTGAAGACCATTTAGAGAGGGCACTTAGGCCAAAGTTACTGAAAGATTATATTGGTCAACCTGTAGTTCAAGAGCAAATGTCAATCTACATTGCTGCAGCTAAAGGGCGAGCTGAAGCATTAGATCACACGTTGATCTATGGGCCTCCTGGCCTTGGAAAGACCACACTGGCTCATATTATTGCTAATGAAATGGGTGGCGATTTAAAAACAACGTCAGGCCCAGTGTTAGAGAAAGCTGGTGATTTAGCAGCGATGCTTACTAATCTAGAAGCTGGTGATGTTTTATTTATTGATGAAATTCATCGGTTGAATCCTGTCATAGAAGAAATTCTTTATCCGGCAATGGAAGACTATCAGTTAGACATCATGATAGGGGAAGGGCCAGCCGCAAGGTCAATTAAGCTTGATTTACCGCCTTTTACATTAGTTGGCGCAACGACACGTGCTGGGTCTCTTACGTCTCCGTTGCGTGATCGGTTTGGTATTACTCAGCGGCTAGAATATTATTCCGTAAAAGATTTAACCACAATAGTGACGCGTTCTGCATATTTGTCTGAGGTTCAAATGGAGGCCGCTGGCGCTGCTGAAGTGGCTCGCAGATCTCGAGGCACTCCGCGAATTGCAAATCGGCTTTTACGCAGAACTAGAGACTATGCTGAGGTTAAATTTGACGGCGTTATAAGTGATTATGTGGCAGACAAAGCGTTAAATATGCTTAATGTAGATCACCTTGGTTTTGACCACATGGATAGGTGTTTGATGTTGGCCATTATTGAAAAGTTTGCTGGTGGGCCTGTTGGCATTGATAATTTGGCAGCTGCACTGAGTGAACAAAGAGAAACCATAGAAGATGTGCTTGAACCCTACTTAATACAGCAGGGTTTTATTATGCGTACGCCTCGAGGTAGGATCGTAACTGATCGTGCCTATGAACACTTTGGGTTTGCTCCCCCTAAAGTTAATACCTAAATTTAGATTGGCACCTCAGTGTGTGGAACTTTTTACCAAGGCACCGCTCAAAGAAAGAGTTATCGAGCTAACTTAGTGTTTATAATGGTATTATTACTAGTAAGTTAACTATTAAATATTTGCTAACGCGGGAAGCTTCACCTAAAATTTCCGTGTTTAAAAATCTATATTGCGTATCAGCTTTGCATAAAAACATTGCAAAGCCTTGAAGGGGAATCGTCTGTGGACAATAAAATGTCAGTGTTGAGTTTGATTTTGAATGCCAGCTTTTTGGTTCAAATGGTCATGCTTTTGTTGTTGATTGCATCTGTCATGTCTTGGGTGATGATATTTCAGCGCCAAAGAGCCCTAAAATTTGCCCGCACTAACATGAAAGCATTTGAAGAACAGTTTTGGTCAGGTATTGATCTTAGCCAATTATTCCGCCAAGTTAGTGCAGAGCCGAACCCAAACAATGGGGCAGAAAATATTTTTCGGGCTGGTATAAAAGAGTTTACTCGGTTAAGACAGCAAACTGACGCTGATGGTGATGCCGTTATGGAGGGTGTTCAGCGTGCTATGCGGGTGGCCATTTCGAAAGAAGAAGAGAAGCTAGAAGCCCACCTATCATTTTTAGCAAGTGTAGGTTCTGTCAGCCCATACGTAGGCTTATTTGGAACAGTCTGGGGCATTATGAATTCTTTTAGAGGGCTTGCTAATGCGCATCAAGCTACTTTGGCTACTGTAGCACCGGGAATTTCTGAAGCCTTAATTGCTACGGCAATGGGTTTGTTCGCTGCTATACCTGCAGTTATTGCATACAATCGATTCTCGCACACGGTAGATTCCATACTCTCTAGTTATGAGACTTTTGCGGAAGAGTTTTCGAGCATTTTACACCGCAAAGCCCACGCATCTGAGCTATAGGTTGCATTATGAGTACTATTAGACGGCCTAGAACTAAGCGCCATAAACCTAACGCAGAAATAAATGTAGTACCCTACATTGATGTCATGATGGTGCTGCTGGTCATATTTATGGTGACTGCGCCAATGCTCACCCAAGGGGTAAGTGTAGATTTACCTCAAGCTAAATCTGACCCGGTATCAAGCGATGAGGTATCGGAACCCTTAGTTATATCGGTGACCAAGTTAGGGGACTATTACCTAGAATTGGGTGAAAATAACAAACAGCCCGTTACCTTAGAGCGCATTGGTGCACAAGTGGGGAAAATATTACAACGTGCACCAAATACACCAGTGCTTTTGAGGGGTGATAGGGCGATAGAATATGGCCACATAGTTGAAATTATGACAGTGCTGCAGCAGGCTGGTGCCCAAAGTGTCGGTTTGGTTTCGGAAAGTCCGTGAAATTAGACCACACTTATATTTTACCAAGTATATTTGCACTGATTGTGCATGTTGTTGTTGCTTTTATTGTTATGTCGGAGTGGCAAAGTAGTAGTCAGCGCACCCCACCTGTGCAAGTGAAGCAGCGGGTTGAAGCAACCCTAATTGACTTGGATTCTTTACTGGCTCAGCAAAAACTAGTTGATTCTGCGGCAATAAAAAAAGCAGCAGACAAAAAAGCAGCAGCTAAAAAAACAGCAACTAAAAAAGCAGCAGATAAGAAAGCAGCAGATAAGAAAGCATCAGATAAGAAAGCAGCAGATAAGAAAGCATCAGATAAGAAAGCAGCAGCTAAAAAAGCAGCAGATAAGAAAGCAGCAGATAAGAAAGCAGCAGATAAGAAAGTAGCAGATAAGAAAGCAGCAGATAAAAAAGCTGCTAAAAAAGCAGCAGACAAGAAGGCAACAAATAAAAAGGCAGCAGACAAGAAATCTGCAGATAAGAAAGCAGCAGACAAGAAAGCAGCGGATAAAAAAGTAGCAGATAAAAAAGCAGCAGCTAAAAAAGCAGCAGACAAAAAAACAGCAGATAAAAAAGCAGCAGCTAAAAAAGCAGCAGACAAGAAAGCATCAGACAAGAAAACAGCAGATAAAAAAGCTGCTAAAAAAGTAGCAGACAAGAAATCAGCAGATAAAAAATTAGCAGACCAGAAAGCAGCAGATAAGAAGGCAGCAGACAAGAAGGCAGCAGATAAGAGTGCAGCAGATAAGAGTGCAGCAGATAAGAAGGCAGCAGATAATAGAGCAGACAAAAAATTAGCAGATCAGAAAGCGGCAGATAAAAAAGCAGCTCAAGAATTAGCTGAAGTTGAGCAAGCATTGGAAAGCCTATTAGATGAAGAAGAGGCGCAGACTGACGCGCTGGAACAGCAGATTACCAATGGTCAAGCAGTAGGCTCTGCAGTAAGCTATATAAAAGATGAAATTGGAGACAAGTGGGTTCGACCAGCTAATGCTCGTAATGGCATGGTTGTTGAGCTTATTATATACCTTGTTCCTACGGGTGAAGTTGTTAATGTAGAAGTAAGTTATCGTGACTCAAGTGCCACAGATGCATTTGTATCGTCGGTAGTGAAGGCTGTTAAAAAAGTAAGGCGGTTTGATAAATTAAGCCAGCTGAACTCAGTACTATTTGATGCTAACTTCCGCCAATTCACCGTTAAGTTTAAACCAGAGGATTTGAGATTGTGATGCGAGTAAAAAAAATGGTTCATTCAACTATAAGAACACCAAAATCTAACACCTTTTTGGCATTTTCATCTGCAGTCTTTACCTTGCTGTTGTCAATTTCAGCGTGGTCTTCAGAGTTAGTTATTGAAATAACTCAGGGTGTTGATAATCCTGTACCCATCGCGGTAGTTCCATTTCAGTGGTCTGGGGACAGTGCTTTGAATGAGGATGTGGCCCAGGTTGTTGATGCAGATCTGGAGCGTAGTGGCCAATTTAAATCCCTAAAACGGTCGTTGATGCTTAGCTTTCCTTATCAAAAAGAGGATATTTATTTTCGTGATTGGAGCTACCTAGCAACTGAGTACCTTATTATAGGACAGGTTCTGCCAACAAATGATGGGGGTTATCAAGTTGATTACCAACTCTTTGACGTACAGCGTCAAGAATCTGTTGCTGGTGCCCGCTTTACTGGGGGTAAAAACGATCTACGCGCTCTTGCACATTCTGTCAGTGATGCCGTGTATGAGGCGTTAACTGGGCTTAAAGGTGCTTTTAGAACTCGTATAGCTTATGTTGCAGCCGACAAAAAAGTTAATCCTAGTTACTATAAACTTTTAGTAGCAGATGCCGACGGATATAATGCTAAAGAGATTCTCAAATCAAATCAGCCCATTATGTCACCATCTTGGTCTCGAGATGCTAGTAAACTGGCTTATGTGTCTTTTGAAACAAACAGGCCTGCTATCTACGTTCAAGATATTACTACAGGTAAGCGTGAACGCATTAAGTCTTTTAAAGGCATTAACGGTGCGCCTGCTTGGTCCCCAGATGGTAGTAAGTTAGCGATAGTTTTGTCTAAAGATGGTAATGCGGAGATATACGTTTTAGATTTAACCACCAATCGGCTTACCAGGGTAACAAAACATTACGGTATTGATACTGAACCTTCTTGGAGTGTAGATGGTAAACATATCCTGTTTACCTCTGATAGAGGAGGTAAACCGCAAATATACCAAGTGACTTTAGATTCTGGCTGGGTAGAGCGCTTAACTTTTGAAGGGGACTACAATGCCCGTGGCAGTTTAACGCACGATGGCCGTTTTTTGGTGCTTGTTAGTCGCCATGATTCGCAGTTCCATATCGCCGTGCAAGATTTACAGCGCGGCACTATGTCTTTATTAACTCAAACAAGCTTAGATGAGTCACCAAGTGTGGCGCCAAATGGCAGCATGGTGATTTATTCCACCCAAGACGGTGGGCGAGATATTTTGGCTGCCGTATCGATAGATGGCAAAGTAAAGTTTAATATTCCTGCAAATGAAGGTGTGGTGAGAGAACCAGCATGGTCGCCTTACTTGAATTAATCACGAGAATTTCTGCAAGCCTAGTGGTGTGGAGATTATATATGTTAGAATTAGTATACGAACTTTCGATCGACAAATTAAGATTATTGAGGAGCAAGTCCATGCAAGTGGGTAATTTAAGTAAAATCATCGCCTCCAGTGTTTTGGTAGCATTTCTAGCTGCCTGTAGTTCTACTGGCGAAACCACTGATGCAACCGCTAGCACCCAAGCCGCACAAGCGGCTGTAGAAGCTCAAGCTTTGGCTGAAGCCCAGGCAATGGCAGAAGCTCAAGCCATAGAAGAAGCTCAAGCAACAGCAGAAGCTGAAGCACAAGCAGCTGCAGAAGCCATAGTGGAAGCTCAAGCAGAGGCTGCAAGTCAAGCCCAGGCTCAAGCAGCAAAAGCCGCAGCCGACGCAGCAGATGTGGCACAACAGGCTGCAAGCGAAGCAGCTGCAGTTGCAGCTCAAAAGCAGCAGCAAGCACAAGACACCGCGCAGGCCTTAGCTCATATCATTTATTTTGATTTTGACCAGTCCACCATTAAAGCCGAATTCCGCACTGCGCTTAATGGCCATGCTGCGTATTTAAGCCAAAACCCTTCGGCGAGTATCGTTTTAGAAGGGCATGCTGATGAACGTGGAACACGAGAGTATAATATTGCGTTGGGCGAGCGTCGTGGCAATGCGGTAAGTCGCTATCTAGTAGTCCAAGGTGTTTCTATAGATGCGATTGAAGTCGTTAGCTTTGGCGAAGAACGCCCAGTTAATGCCGGTCATGATAGCGCGTCTTGGTCTGAAAACCGTAGGGTCGAAATCCGTTACATTAATTACTAATTAGCTGTATTCGTTACAGTCACTACAATAGTAATGTAGCGTGTTTTACACGCATTAAATACCATCGTTGTGCTCGCATAACGGTGGTTTTTGTTTTTTAACCTGGTGTTTTTGAGGTTTATTGAATGTCTCAAATATTTAATCGTTTTGTTCTCTTGTTCGTTGTAGTGGTTTTCTCATTTCAAGTGAATGCCAACAATTCTGTGCCAGTCAGTGATTTGGCAAATGATATAGGTACTGAGGTGATTGCTATTCCTCAGCCTGCGCAGGCTGTGGTTGAAGAACCTATTAATGCGGTCGCTGTGGACACCCCTATCAATACTGATGCTAATGCGCAAATGTTTGATATTGTTGAAATGTTACAATATGAATTGCAGCAATTACGCGGTCAAGTAGAAGAACTTAGCTACCATCTAGAGCGCCT
>Ga0308018_10001488_pt1 | contig 10893 bp, 9 predicted proteins | sample Neamet282_FD_203130 | JGI IMG/M metagenome (GOLD analysis project Ga0308018, IMG submission 203130) | Marine microbial communities from water near the shore, Antarctic Ocean - #282 | ecosystem: Environmental > Aquatic > Marine > Unclassified | place: Southern Ocean | collected 2014-10-01
CCTTGGAATGGATGTATTAATTGAGGTGCATGACGAGTACGAATTAGAAATAGCTATACAGCTAGAGAACACTCTAATTGGCATTAATAACCGTAATCTACATACCTTTGATGTTTCTTTAGAGAACACTTATCGATTATTGGATAAAATTCCGTCGAAAGTAATCGTGGTGACAGAAAGTGGTATTCATACTTCTGCCGATGTTGCGGCAATGCATGAGAAGAAGGTCCATGGGTTTTTGGTTGGCGAAGTATTCATGCGAAGCGAACAACCTGGCGAGAAGTTAAAAGAATTATTTAGCTAGCGTAACGCTAATGACAAATTCGACACAGAAGGTATTTTCGACTCGGTTGTTATTGACAATAATCTTCACCGGGCGCCGAAGAGCACGATGGTTTTCCCTGCTACGGATATGACACCCTGGCTTTCAAGTTCTTTAATGACTCTTCCGGCCATTTCACGCGAGCAAACCGCAATTCGTCCAATCTCCTGGCGAGTAATCTTAATCTGCATCCCATCTGGGTGAGTCATAGCATCAGGTTGATTGGCCAGATCTTTAAGCACGTGAGTAATACGCCCAGTGACGCTCAAGAAAGCAAGATCGCTGGCTTTACGGGTAGTTTCTCTGAGTCTTTCGGCAATTTGTTTAGTGATGGAAAATAAAATTTCCGGGTTTTTCTGGTAAAGGGCTGTGAATTTGGAATAACTAATTTCACATACCTCACATTCGGTCTTGGCTTTAATCCAAGCAGTGCGCGGATGTTCCTCAAAAAGACCGATTTCTCCAAAAAACTCGCCTGGGTTAAGGTAAGTCACGATCATGTCTTTCTCATCATTCCCATCTTCCACTAAGACGCTAACAGTTCCTTTAGCAAGATAGTAGAGTACGTCAGCCTTATCGCCGGCATAAATAATTGTACTCTTCGCTGGATAACGCCTTCTATGAAAGTTAGACAGAAACGGCTTTTCGTCCTCAAGGGTATTAGGTACGGTGTGCATAGTAATGAGAACTCCTGAATATTGATTTATGCCGATACGGGAATATACGCGCCGACAACATTACCTTGTAAGTGACAAATAGTAACCCTTTATTATGCAAGTGTGTATTAATAAATTAGGAAAAGAATCTGTGATTATGGGATTCTAAAAACTGTGACAAATAAAAGATAAAAAAAAGGGACCTTAGGAGGTCCCTATAAAAATCCTATAGCAAGGATTAAGAGGGGTTTGGTTCAAACTGAATTTGGTAAAGCTATTTTTGTCGCCGCTAAATGGGCTACTTTTCTTACTGCTTATTCTTTATTTCTGGTGCTTCCAACTTGACGAAGTCATCCTTCGCAATTGCAGCGCCTGCTAGTCCAGCGAAACCTAGTAGCAAGTACACGAGTGTCATTTCTATTTCCTTAATCTGTTGAGAGCATTATTGCTCCGATCTATGCACTATATTGATTACAGGGTCATATAACAAATGCATTAAATGCATTAACTATATGCAAAAATGGTATGACTAAGAGTTTTTCGAAACATAAAAAAAAAGAGACCTTAGAAAGGTCTCTTTAAAAAATCCTGTAGCAGGATTAAGAGGGGTAATGATCGCAAGCGAATTTTGAGGTGCTGTCCCGAGTTAGTTTCTGACCCTAATTCTTAGCTGTTCTGAAGCCGGAAAACTATAATCGATGATTCAAGGTTGCTAATATAGTTGCTGCGCATGCATAATCCAAATGCATTTATCGCATTAACTATATGCGTTTTTGGTATGTCCTATTAAAGAGGTTACTATGAATTTACAAAAGCTTTCGCGGCTTGACCTAAATCTACTGGTTTCGTTGCAGGCTCTGCTTGAAGAGAAAAGTGTTACTCGCGCGGCAGCGCGCCTGTTCATTAGTCAGCCAGCGATGAGTCGAGTGCTTCAGCGATTACGTTATCAACTTGATGATCCGCTGTTTACCAGAACCGGTAATGAGTTGGTGCCCACTCCAAAAGCGCGGGACCTCCAGCAACGGTTGCCGAGGTTGTTGGACGGCATTCTGGATATGGTTAGTGAAGGGGAGTTTGATCCTGCAACTTATACGGGTGAAATTACCATCGCCGTGCCTGAATTTGTCGCCATCTCTTTAATATCGGAATTAACTAAAGTGGTGACCCAATATGCGCCTGGGCTTATTTTATCTATCTCGAGTGAAACTGATTCAGTCACGGGTGAGTTAGCGGAAGGCGTTTTAGATTTTGCGATTGATATTGAAAAGACCACGACAGAAGATATCATCACAACACCCCTAGCTATTTTCACGCCATCGATTTGGATGCGTGAAGGCCACCCATTAGCGAATAAAGACACAGTTACGCTGGCGGAAATTCTTGAATATCCGTTTATCCAATATTATCTATTAATCTCTAAGAGAGTTAGCGCAAGAACAGATGCCCGTTTTGATCGAGCGCTTCGAGAATTGGGTCTTAAGCGAAAAAAGACTCTGGTTACCAATCAGTTGATGACGGCAATGGAAACGGTATGTGATACGGACTGTCTTATGGTTGCAGCTAAGTACGGAGAGACGATGGAGCGAGAAATGCATCGGATTATACGTAAACGTTTCCCTGAAGATATTCCACATGAAGGCAAAATTAATTTAGTTTTACTTCAACATCAACGCACCTCCGGTTCACCAATTCATCAATGGCTCTCAGAGAAAATAGTCGGCTTGATTCAAAAAAGAGCGGCAATCTCAGAGCTCTAGTATAAGATTTTAGACGTTCTAAAATCCGAGCATTGTTTTTTGGCGCATTGCGACGAGGGCTGAAGTCTATAATGTCTGAACTTTCAGATTACTTACATGCGATAGCTACTTAGAGTCATAGCCGATGAGGCTAAGGTCATTAATTTTTTTACGGGAGAGGGAAATTCATAACCTCCAGCATCGCGCGCTGCCTGCGCATGACGTTGTTCATCAACTAGCATTTCCTCAACGATAGCGCGACTTTTCACATCATTTTCTGGCAAGTCAGATAGGTGCTTGCTCAAATGAGCAGATACCTGATCTTCAGTTGCGGCAACGAAACCTAAGCTTAGCTTGTCATTAATAAGACCAGTTCCGGCGCCAATGCCAAAAGACATTGCATACCAAATTGGATTTAGAAGGCTCGTTTCACCTCCAAGATTTCTAATTCTCTCTTCACACCAAGCTAAGTGATCGATTTCCTCTGCGGCTGAGTGCTTCATTTGCTCGCGTACTTCAGGCAACTGAGCGGTTAGCGCTTGACCTTGATAAAGAGCTTGAGCGCAGACCTCGCCGGTATGATTAACGCGCATAAGACCAATCGCGTGGGCGCGATCTTTATCGCTAAGGTCGACATCAGCTAGGGTGTCCGCAGGAGACTTTCTGTTAGGTTGCGGCGCACCGCTAAAGGCTGTCCGTAAACCTTGATCTAGTTGGGCTAAAACCCTGTCGAGCGCTGTTAATTTTCGATTAGTCACGAAACATTATCCAAGTATCATTAAGCGTCTATTGTATCCATTTTTGGGTTGTTCTTCCTAGCGATAAATATAGGTAGATACGCTAAGGCAAAAAATACCATGGCCAAGCCCTCTGTGGCTATTATGTAGAGTGGCCAGGGACCGAGAAAGTCTAGCAGTGATGGGTTAATCGGTTTGTTCATCATGTAGAAATAATTAGCATCCAACGAAAGGTTAATGGGGATCAAACACAGGATATAAATATTCAGCCAGGCAAAGGTGCGCAAAATACCCTGAGGCTTGGGATAGAGCTTAAACGCAATCAGGTGATGAACCACGACCACCACCAGACCGCAGTGAACAATCCAATATTTAAAGAACCCATAACTGGGGTAGCCACCGTCCGGATCCGGCGTGATTATCGCTTGCAGTGTGCCAGACAAGACGAAGAAATAGACGATTTCGAAGCGCCGCCGATTAGGATGCCAAAACAAAAGAGGGGCCACCAACGCAAATAGGTTACAAATCGACAAAGGTAAATTAACCGCTGGATCGAACCTACCATAGGCTATATGGATAGAGGTCCAAACGATTACTGTGAGGCTAATAAAAACAGACGCTGAACGTGTTAGCAGCAAGTTTTGACGATCCTCTAAGCGTTGTGCAGCATTGACAAAGGTCACGGTAAAAAGGACAAAAACAATCACCGCCCCCAGATGCGATTGGCTAAACGATGTAAAACCAATATCAGCGCTAAAAAAGACGTTATTGATGAACACATAACTCTCCTTTAGTGAGTTTGGAATTAGCTGTCTTGTTCCCGAGCAATTGCTCGCCAACCAATATCATCACGCAGATAAATATCATTCCAGTGAATCTTAGAGGCCAGTTGATAAGCACGAGCCTGAGCCTCAGACACAGTATCGCCCATTGCGGTCGCGCAGAGTACGCGTCCGCCACTGGTCACCACATTGCCATCTGCCATGGCAGTGCCGGCATGAAAGACCTTTTGATCCGTGTCAGCAGGTGTATCAGCTAAACCCGAAATAATATCACCACCACGATAGCTTCCAGGATAACCACCTGCGGCTAGTACCACGCCGATAGCGGGCCGTGGATCCCACTGCGTTGTTTGTTGATCTAATGTTCCCGATAAAGCAGCTAAACAGTGAGCCACCAAGTCAGATTGTAGACGAAGCAGTATGGGCTGAGTTTCAGGGTCGCCAAAGCGGCAGTTGTACTCAATGACCTTGGGGGTGCCATCGGCCATAATCATTAGCCCAGCATATAAAAAGCCAATGTAGTAATTGCCCTCATTAGCCATGCCCTTAACCGTTGGATAAATCACCTCATCCATAATTCGCTGATAAATCGCCTCATCCACCACAGGTGCTGGGGAGTACGCGCCCATGCCGCCAGTATTAGGGCCAGTGTCGCCGTTGCCAGCACGCTTATGATCTTGACTGGTGGCCATTGGCAATACATTTTTGCCATCTACCATCACAATAAAGCTGGCTTCTTCGCCGTCTAAAAATTCTTCTATCACCACACGACTGCCGGCTTCGCCAAAGGCATTGCCGGCCAGCATGTCGCGCACTGCGTCTTCAGCTTCAATCATGGTCATGGCAACAATGACACCCTTACCCGCGGCCAAGCCGTCAGCTTTAACTACAATGGGTGCGCCAACCTGTTGTAGATATTCAAGTGCAGCATCGACCTCAGTAAATTTACCATAGTTAGCAGTCGGTATTTGTTGGCGTTCAAGAAAGTCTTTGGTAAATGCTTTAGAACCCTCTAGCTGGGCTGCACCACTAGAGGGCCCAAAAATTGGTGATCCGCGTGACTCAAAAAAATCAACAATACCATCTACTAATGGTTGCTCGGGGCCAACGATGGTTAGGCCAACGTTATTGTTCTCGGCAAAGTCAGCCAGTGCGGCAAAGTCAGCCACTGAGATCGCAACGTTTTTCAGATTAGGCTCCATCGCCGTTCCTGCATTGCCCGGTGCTACATAAACGGTACTGACACTCGGTGATTGAGATGCCTTCCAAGCCAGTGCGTGTTCGCGTCCACCAGAGCCAATAACCAGAACATTCATTGTGTTATTTCCAAGCAAAATTTGAGAAAAAATTATAACAGACTGCACGGCTGGGATTATATAATTTGTGATACCGTGTCGCTAACAAGACCAATCTAAATGTGCGTCTAAGTCGTAATTTTCATATAACAAAAATTACCACAGAGGATATACTCCATCGCTGAATTACAACAATCGAATACACCAACGATCATGTGGTTTCGTCAAGATCTAAGGCTTGCCGACAACCCAGCACTCTGCGCCGCTTGCGAGCGGGGTGAGATTATTCCGGTCTATATTCTTGATGATCAAGGAGCCGAAAACTGGAAAATGGGAGGCGCTAGCCGCTGGTGGCTGCATCATGCGTTGGAAGATCTAAACGATTCTCTCAAGCAAGGTTTACAGCTTTTTCAGGGTGATGCACTAACCATCCTTCGTGACCTTGCCGCGCAAACCGGCGCCGCAGCTATCACTTGGAATCGTTGTTATGAGCCTTGGCGTATTACTCGCGATGCCACCCTTAAAACAGCGCTCAAAGACGATGGTCTTGAGGTGCAAAGTTTCAATGGGTCGCTGCTGTGGGAACCTTGGCAAGTGCTTAAAAAAGATGGCACTCCCTACAAAGTATTCACCCCTTATTATCGTCGTGGTTGTCTTTCTGTTACTGCCCCACGCCGGCCATTGGCACCACCAGTAGGCATCAACTTAAATAAAAATAGTGTCCACTCACTACTGCTAAAAGACTTAAATTTGCTGCCTAAAATTAACTGGGACGAGCATATGAAGGCGCGTTGGGATATTAGCGAAGGAGCCGCTCATGAACGCCTTGATGAGTTCGTCATGGACGAGTTACAAGACTACCGCGAAGGCCGAAATTTCCCAGATAAACAGAACGTATCACGATTGTCTCCCTACCTGCATTTTGGTCAAATATCACCCAACATAGCGTGGCATCGTGCGGCAGAAGCAGGAGCCTTTATTACCAATGAGCAAAGCTTAGATACCTTTATGAGTGAGCTAGGTTGGCGCGAGTTTTCTTACTATTTGCTCTACCATTTCCCTACGTTGCCAACCGACAACTTGCAAGTACGCTTTAATCTTTTCCCTTGGGCAGAGAACACCGACGCTGATTTAAAAGCTTGGCAGCAGGGTAAAACAGGTTACCCATTGGTAGATGCAGGTATGCGTGAACTTTATACCACCGGTTACATGCACAACCGCGTGCGCATGGTGGTTGGCTCATTCTTGGTAAAGAATTTACTCATACACTGGCATAAGGGTGAGCAATGGTTTTGGGATTGCTTAGTTGATGCAGACCTTGCCAGCAATAGTGCTGGCTGGCAGTGGATCGCTGGGTCCGGTGCAGACGCTGCCCCTTTCTTTAGAATCTTTAATCCCATTACCCAGAGTGAAAAGTTCGACAAGCAGGGCAACTACATTCGCCGATATGTGCCAGAGCTTGCGGATATGCCAGAAAAACATATTCATGCGCCATGGTTGGCACCCTCTGAGGTTCTCACTGCGGCTGGTGTGGACATTGGCAATAACTACCCAGCACCTATAATGGACATTAAGGAATCCAGAGAGCGAGCACTAGCGGCCTTTGGAGTGACTAAAATTCAGCCTACAGACAGTTAATGGGTCTCATTTTTTAGCGGAGCTTTACAATGTATTTTGGCAGTGATAATCAAACCGGCGCATCTTCACAGGTACTAGAGATGCTAACCCAGGCTAACAGTGGTTATACCCATGGTTATGGTGATGACCAGTGGACTGATAAGGCCATAGAGGCTCTAAAGACCTTATTTGAATGTGATCTGGAGGCCTATTTTGTGGCTACCGGCACCGCGGCAAACTCACTGGCCTTGTCGTGCATGGTACAACCTTGGGAGGCCATACTCTGCCATAACAATGCTCATATTATTTTGGATGAGTCCACCGCTCCAGAACTATTTACCGGTGGCGCACGCATGCGGTCTATTTCTCAGGGTGAAGGCAAAATCAGCCCAAAACACCTGCAAGACTATTTTCAAACAATAGGGACCGACTACCCCCACAATGTGCGAGCAACTGCATTAAGTATTACTCAGGCCAGCGAATCGGGCCTTGTCTACACACCAGAGCAAGTTTCGGCGCTTAGTAGCATAGCTAAAGACAATGGCCTAAGCGTCCACATGGACGGGGCAAGGTTTGCCAATGCTGTTGCCTCGCTGCAATGCAGCCCCGCAGAGTTGTCATGGAAGGCAGGCGTCGACGTACTCTGTCTTGGAGCCACCAAATGTGGCGCGCTAAGTGCCGAGGTCGTTATATTTTTTAATAAAGACCTAGCTCAGACCTTTAGCCATCGTCGCAAGCGTGCAGGTCACTTACTATCTAAGGGGAGACTATTTGGAGCGCAAATGGTCGGCTGGTTACAAGACGACCACTGGCTTGAGTTAGCCCAGCATGCCAATACTCAAGCGGCCAAGCTAGCTGAGGCAATAGCAGCTATTGATGGCCTAACATTAGCCTGGCCGGTGGAATCAAACGAGCTCTTTGTCATCATGCCCAAGGGGTTGGCAGATCATTTACAGGCTGCCGGTGCAGAATTTTATGACTGGTATATCGACACCTTGCCGCCCAATATCACAATAGCTGAGGATGAGATGTTTGCGCGGCTTGTGACCTCCTTTGTGACCCAAGACATCCAGCGTGAAGATTTCTGTGACCTCATTCGCGGTTATTTCGCAGCTACTAAGGCGTAGCACTAAGCCAGTCAGGACCTCATCCACCATCACAGGGTAATCATACGGTAGCAAACGTCACTTGTAGGCCATACGCGTCGAGCTATAAGTCCGTCTGTCTTGAACTCTTTAATGTGAATTGTCCTGAGTTTTCGCATCTAATGAACGTGTCGATTATGCAGATTTTCTTGACGCCAACCCATTTGACTACGAATTGTGCTTAACTGAAGATAAAGTCACCGGCGCTTTTGGGCTTTCAGAACATGGTTTACAGCAAAAAAGTCTCAATTGGATTTTACCGAACCCACGCTCATAAGGGTTGGGTCTTGGTTCGGTTATTATAAGTCGAATCTCTGCTGCGGCGAGTGATTCAGGGGTGACTTTGGTTAATATTGAAGCAAGCCAAAAATCAGCGCCGTTCTTTGCTAAGTTTGCTGCCCTTAAGATCGCTGCTATAAACAATGATTATGAGCCGGGCATGTATCCCATAGTCCTAGCGCTTAGCTTGTATAGCCTAATAGACGATGGTTTTTTTTGATTCCTTTATACAGCCCCTATTTGTGAGAGGAAGTATTAATTATGAAGCGTAATATTTTAAGTAGTTTAGGTTCAGCCGACCGTCCCTGGGATAATACGCCTAGCACGCGATATTCTTTAAGGTTTTTTGTCTACACAGTTTTTGTGCTGGCTGGTTTCACACCGGCCCTGGCTAGCGATAAGGATGCTGTAGCAGCGACGGGATCGTTGTTGATTCGTGGAGGCTGGTTATTTGATGGCATCAGCGACGATCGCCGTCGCAACAGCGGTATACTTATTCAAGATGGCAAAATAGTCGGCGTCGATGTTCCTGCTAATCAACAAAGTTCAACGCCCGCCCGAGTTATCGAGTTAGCCGAGTCAGAAACAATTCTACCTGGCCTCATCGACTTGCATGCACACTACAATCTAGATCTCATTGACAAAGGTCGTGCGGAGGAAGTCGTTTATAACGGTATTGTATTTCTAGCCAACGGCGTAACCGCCACATGGTCAGCGGGGGAATTTTATCCTGAGCGCGTCATTGCCCAGCGAGATCTAATTGAAGCAGGCCGCGCTATTGGGCCGCACTTATTTGTATCTGGTCCCTACTTTGGTGCCTTTCGCTGTGAGTATCAAGTCAGGGTGGCAGCTGATGAATGTGCAGCCTGGCCAAATAACATCACCGAAAAAGAGATCAGGGACGAGGTTGATAAGTGGGCCCAACAAGGTGTTATCAGTCTCAAGATAAAGCAGGCAACGCCGGGTGAGGCAAAGATCATTATTCAACAAGCACATAAGAATGACATAACAACCACCGGGCATCTTGCTAACTACGATGTTGAATATGATGTCTCCACGCGCGATGCCATCCTAATGGGTATGGATCGTATTGAGCACCAACTCACTCTCGCCCTTGGAAGTGATGATCCAAGAAGTGCAGAAATGCATGAGATAGTAGATCTGATGATAGAACATCAGGTTTATTATGACGCGAACTTGCAGATGTACGGTGGCATTAATTTGCGCAAGGATTATCCCTCTGAAATGAGCTGGGCCGATGAATCAAAATATTTCACTCCCTACACGCAGACTCTTCTTTTGCAGCGTGGTCCACCGTTACCCGAGTCAGAAGAAAGGGAGTATAACCAGCGGGTAATCGAACTAATGACGCTTTATAAAGCAGGAGGTAAACATCTTTTGGTTGTTGGTACTGATGAGCCGGTCTATACCAGTATGCTCCCGGGTTTTGCCTATCACAGAGAATTACTCGCTATGACCTATGCAGGATTGCCTCCGATTGTTGTTCTGAAAGCCGCCACCATAAACGGTGCTGTCGCCCTTGGTGTTGCAGATCGCCTCGGTTCAGTCGAAACTGGAAAATTTGCCGACCTGTTGGTGGTTAAAGGTAACCCCTTAAAGGATATTAAGGCTACGCGCAGTATTAGGATTGTAGTGAAGGAGGGTGTGGTTCATAATCCAAAGGCTTTGCTAAATTCAGCTAAAGGCAAAATAGGGCCTGCTGGGCCAGCTGATCATGCAGACTGGGAATTCCACGTCAAACCGCTACGAGATTAAGTAAGTAGGGCGCTTTAACAATAGAGATAAAACTTGCCGTGGGAGTCATTGTTCCCTATCGGCTAATATTGTTAATTTGCAAGCGCGCCCTATACTGATTAGAAAACCATATAGGTTCCTAGTCTTTTAGACCAGAAGAAAATTAATGGAGGCATAGATGTGTAGTCAACTTAGCAGTCAGAGAAGCTTAGCTTTTTTACTAGTACTTATGATGTCATTGCCACTTACTGCGTTTGCCGTAAACAGCACTGAAAAGCCGAATATTGTATTGGTGGTGATGGATAACTTTGGTTATGGCGAAATTGGTGTTTATGGTGGGGGTGTTTTGCGTGGCGCGCCAACACCGAATATTGATAGCATTGGAGCGGAAGGATTTCAGTTAACCAATTTTAATGTCGAAGCTGAATGCACGCCATCACGTGCTGCCTTGATGACAGGCCGCTATGGTATTCGAACGCGTCAGCAGCCAGAGGGCCCGCCTAGAGGTATTTGGTATGGCATTACACCTTGGGAAATTACTCTAGCAGAAATGCTTTCAGACACTGGAT
>Ga0308018_10001492_pt1 | contig 10870 bp, 7 predicted proteins | sample Neamet282_FD_203130 | JGI IMG/M metagenome (GOLD analysis project Ga0308018, IMG submission 203130) | Marine microbial communities from water near the shore, Antarctic Ocean - #282 | ecosystem: Environmental > Aquatic > Marine > Unclassified | place: Southern Ocean | collected 2014-10-01
CAGGCTGTGGGTAAAGCTCCACCGAAAGGTCCTGGCTGGCCTTGCCAATCAAAATCTGACCTACCGTTTGGCGTACAGTTTGGGCCGCCCAAACCCATCGCGGCCAACTCCGTTCGCTCACGATTAAAAGTTTGATAGGTCTGTTCGTTGCTGGATTGACTCCAGGACACGCCTACGTCGTAGCTCCAAGGCCGATCCCGATAATCAAAATCACCACGCAAACCCGCCTGGATTATTGTTGATTCTGAATTATTGTAGTTGGAACGCTCACCGTTTCTGGGGATTCCGTCCCGCGGATAGATAATATTGGATACGTTCGGACCGCCATTTGCGAGGGAATTAGGATTATTCGTAATATCCGCTGCAGTTGGTCGGATATTACCCGCTGCCGCCGCATAGTATCCCAGCTCTGTAGGCATACCTAAGGCATATCCACCGTAGGCAGGGTTACCTATATAGGAACCAGGAGTTGCAAGCTGCACTGTAGGTCCACGAGTCCGGCTGGAACCACCGGTATTGTTCAACCCGCCACCCTCGAGAGTAATCTCATTCTCCATATAGTTAGCGAAAGAATAAAACTCTGCCGCTTCGCTGAAGGTATGGTCGAATGCCATGGCCACACTAGAACGCTCAGTATCTCTTGATAGGAAATTAAATCGAGACACATCCTCACTACAACCGCCTCCGCGCTCACCGCGCGTCTCCCTCAGGCTGCCCTCATAGAATGGCCTGCCTAGTTCGTCCTTGGTTGATGTACACAACGGGTCCCTAAGGATTTGATCACCAGTGCCGCCCTGAGAGAGGTTGAAGGCCATAATATCATTAGCAACGTAAGCTGGATTTATATTTGCGCCGAAAGCAGCACTAGCTATACCCGCGTTTGGATTAGAAACCCCGCCGTTAAACTGACTATTTTCATCGATAAAATTGCCGTCTCGAACATTCAGATTATCGCGTTCAAAACGCTCAGCTGAGACAACAAAGTGAGTATCTCCGTCATCGCTAGCCCAGCCCCAAATACCACTGAGTGTAGTATCAAAGGCGTCGCCTGCAGCCTCAACACCTTGCACATCACCGTAGAGTTCAAATCCTTCGAAGTCGGTGCGCATGATAACGTTTACCACACCGGCTACCGCGTCTGATCCGTAGAGTGCAGAGCCGCCATCGGTGAGGATCTCTACACGGTCAGTCATTACCAATGGAATAGCATTAATATCGACGAATTCGCCACCGTTATTGGTTATGGCCGCATAAGGGGCAACTCGCTTACCGTTTATCAATGTTAGCGTTGAGTTCTCACCCAGGTTACGCAAATTTATTTGCGCCGTACCTTCTACTTGAGAGCGTTCGCCTGAACCTGAGTTCGTAAATGAGCCGGAGTTCACTTCGAGGTTTTTTATCACGTCCCAAATAAGCGCGGCACCCTGTGCTTCGATACTTGATCTGTCAACAACTTGAACCGGAGAGGGCGCGTCGAGAGCAGAGCCGCGAATGAAAGAGCCGGTTACTACGACCTCTTCAATTTCTGCATCCTGAGCGACTACCGATGTGGATAGTCCAGCAAGTATTACCCCAACGGTGATAGCCTTGCGATTACATGGAAATTTCTTACGCATTCTTACTCCCCTTCTTGTATTAATAAGTCTTATTTATTTGTTGCTAATACGAATCGATCTCATTATCATCTTTAGAATTATCTACCCTTTCGAATTCCGCTAATGGATTTCAAAATCACCCAATCGTTTTTGAGCAGACCAGATACTAAACTAGAATGGCTTTAGATACTAAATATTTTCTTATTAAAAATCGAAGTGGATTCAGGAGTCTAGGGGGCAATCAGGGTGGGGGAATAGAGTAAGTGAGTAAGGGGACACTAACGACTTAAAACCTTACGCACCAAACTATCAAGATCGATAGGTAATCCTCCTCTCCGACAACAGCCAGAATCAAGCGAATTAGGTTGTGAGTGGTCTTGCCCTAGACTTCGATTATTCAGTCTTCGAGAGAAGACGAGGGAAGGGAAGCTAATCTAAACAAGCCATGTGCCCCAATTATCAGGCTAAATTATGGCAGAATCCCGTCATATTAAAGACAGAGAAATTTCTCTGTAGGGCATTCCAAGAGGCCGGAAAGCCACGTTTTGATCTACTACTTGTGAGGTCCACTTTGAGTCGAAGACGTTAATCGGGCAGCCCCAGCTCTAATACTCGGAGGCTGGAACCTTTACCTGTAAATGGCTTTACCCTAGACAAAAAAAAGCGGCGATGATTTCTCATCGCCGCTTTCTTGAATTACCGATACTAGTCAGTAATTAGAACGACCACAATGCTCGGGCATACAGTCGACGACCGCGAGGATCGAACACATTCGCATCATAGTTCAGGCCTCTAGATTCACGGTAGGGAAGTTCCTCATCAAACATATCAAGGATACCAACAGTGAAATTCGTGGTACCTAGTCTCGCATTCCCCCAATCATGGGCATAGCGATACTGGATGTCCCAGGTGTCATAGCTGTCGATCTTCGTCCTCAGTAATGAGCGCACCAGATCGTTGCCTGTCGCATAAGCGAAATCATGATCCAGGTCCTGGTAGGAACCGATATGGCGATTGATGACAGTCACACCGTGGCGGTCTTGCTGCCAAGAAAGAGTAATATTACCCTTGTTGTCAGGCAGCGAACGTACATGCAGACCGTTGCCAGAGGTACCCGCCGCATCAAGCTTGCCGGTATCATTCAGGCCCAATTCTAGGCCCGGTACGCCGATCAACTTGTACTGATTTACGTGGGTATAGTCCATGCTAAGACGGAATCTGCCCCAATCGTTATCCCAGTTATAGCCCATCTTCATATCGATGCCATCCGCAGTGATCTGACCGGCATTAATAGCCGCCAGAGTCAGCGTAATCAGGGTGGCGTCCTCGTTTCTGAATAACCGGCTGATGCCAACTCCTTGAGTTGTGTCGGTGTACAGAGTTGGATTTACCACACAATTTAATCGCTCGGCGGAGTCAACTCCGAACTCCGCGGCAATCGCATTGGGATCACAGGCTATGTCCAGCACCGGGGAGTCTGTCGAGATGGAATCATTGAGGATGTAGTTAGTGGAATCACCTACAACCGTCAGGAACCTGTCGATCTCAGGCTGAACAGCCCTAATCGCGGGCTCAGGCAAGACACGGTCGGTTACCTCAAAACGCCAGATATCAGCTCCTACGCTGAGACCTTCAAGACGGCCAGCTGGAGTCCAGAGAAAGCCAGCGTTGAAAGTGTCAGCATACTCGTTACCCACGTTCGGCGCAGGGCCGCCCAGAGTAAAGCTAAATTCAGGTTCGCCATTTTCCGGGGTCGGAGGGACCAAGCCTGCTCTAACTGCCTGATTCGAGATAGGGTCATTAAACGTGGTGCCACTCGCTTCCAGTCCTTCCTCGACGATGCCGATATTTGGCGCGCGGAATGACTGAGAGAAGGAGCCTCGCAGCAGGAGGGTTTCTATGGGCCGCCAGCTGATAGCGAATTTCGGTGAAACCTCGCTACCAATATTGCCACCGTAATCCTCATAGCGAACTGCAATTTGTGTTTCTACATTCTCCATGAACGGCAAGGCCAGCTCGAAGAACACCGCACTGGTACTGCGCTCATGATCGAAGTTGAAGATACAGTTTGCACATTCGAAATTGTTATCCACCTTGTGGAACTCATTGGGCACACCGCTCGCGTCGTAGCCTAGAATCGCATTTGGAATGCCGGGAAAATTCAATGCAGGCGCTTTGGAGGTTGCCTTTCTTTCCCGGTGCTGAGCACCAAAGGCGATCGCCGCGGCGCCACCAGCCATGTCAAAAAGCTCTCCGCCAACCACAGCATCGAATACAGTCATGGTATTTCGCTTGTCCGCTCTGAGCACAGTTTCGTTCAGGTAGTCCATCAACTCAGGCGAGTTGGCCAAATTAGGATCTGTGAACTGAGTCAGGTAGGGATTATAGAACTCACAGCCTCCCTGACCCTGATTAGAACTGGTCAGTCCTAAAGAAATACTCTCACGAGTGGTTAACACGTAATTCGGGAAGAAAGTTTGCGTATAGCCACCGCCGAAGTAGTCCCAGGCAGTTGGTATGGCGCCGCCAAAAGCTCCTGGCTGGCCTTGCCAATCGAAATCTGATCTACCGTTTGGAGTACAATTTTCGCCACCCAAACCCATCGCGGCCAATTCCGTTCGCTCACGATTAAACGTCTGGTAGGTCTGCTCGTTGCTGGATTGACTCCAGGACACACCTACATCGTAGCTCCAGAGTCGGTCTCTGTAATCGAAATCACCACGCAACCCAGTCTGAACTATAGATGATTCTGAACGATTTGTGTTAGAACGAACACCATCTCTGGGGATTCCGTCCCGCGGGTTTATTATGGTGGTTATGTTTGGACCGCCATTTGCGAGGGAATTAGGATTATTTGGAATATCCGCTGCGGTTGGTCGGACATTACCGGCAGCTGCTGCATAATATCCCAGCTCTGTAGGCTGACCGATAGAATAACCGCCCCAAGCAGGATTACCTATGTAGGAACCAGGGGTTGCAAGCTGCACAGTGGGTCCACGAGTTTGGCTGGAACCACCGGTATTGTTCAAGCCGCCGCCCTCGAGAGTGATCTCATTTTCCATATAGTTCGCGAAGGCATAAAACTCTGCTGCCTCGCTGAACGTATGATCGAATGCCGCCGCAAAACTGGTGCGCTCGGTATCTCTGGAGAGAAAATTAAATCGAGATACTTCCTCCAAACAGTTGCCGCTGCGCTCACCGCGCTGCTCTCTCAGACTACCTGTATAGAATGGTCTGCCCAGGTTGTCTTTGAGTGATTCACACAGAGGATCGCCAAGGACAAGAGTGCCAGCGCCGCCCTGAGCCAGGTTAAAGTCCATTATGTCCTGACGGACATAGGCAGGGTTTATATTCGTCCCGAAACTAGGGACGGCTATACCGGAGCCGCTTACAGAAGACACCGAACCATTGAACTGAGAGTTTCCATCGATGTGATTGCCATCAAGCACATTGACCGCGTCTCGCTCGAAGCGCTCGGCCGACAATACTAAGTGGGTATCGCCACTATCGCTGGCCCAGCCCCAGATACCACTAAGAGTCGTATCGTAAGCATCGCCTGCCGCCTCAACTCCCTGAACGTCACCGTAGAGCTCCAGGCCTTCGAAGTCGGTACGCATGATCACGTTGACCACACCGGCCACCGCGTCAGCACCGTAGAGTGCAGAGCCGCCATCGGTGAGGATCTCTACACGGTCAGTCATTACCAATGGAATAGCATTAATATCGACGAATTCGCCGCCAGCGTTGGTGATGGCTGCATAGGGCGCAACTCGCTTGCCGTTGATCAAGGTCAAGGTTGAGTTCTCACCGAGGTTACGCAGGTTAACCTGTGCGGTACCTTCTACTTGAGAACGTTCGCCGGAACCTGAGTTTGTAAATGAGCCGGAGTTCACTTCCAGATTTTTAATTACGTCCCAGATTATCGCAGCACCCTGCGCTTCGATACTGGCTCTGTCGACAACTTGAACCGGAGAGGGCGCGTCAATAGCAGAGCCGCGAATGAAAGAGCCGGTTACTACGACCTCTTCAATTTCTGCATCCTGAGCGACTACCGATGTGGATAGTCCAGCAAGTATTACCCCAATGGTAATAGCCTTGCGATTGCATGGAAACTTTTTACGCATAATTTTTCCCTTTTTCTGATTATCGATTCTTTTTATTAGTCTTCTATTGCTAACTTCCTATGCCTTATGCAGAACCCTAGTTGCTCGACTTATAGCTTACTAAAACTCGTCATAACCTTCGGTTAGCTCAATATACCCCAAGTCTAAAACTAACCATTCGGTCAAGAGGATGACTTCATAGTAAACTAAAAGCCCGGAATTACATCAATTTTTCAGCTACAAAATGGCACAAATTGCTCTAATTTTAGAGTACTTCAGTATATGTGTTACTTAATCTCACACTTTGTCAATATTATTTAAACAGCGTAGCATCCGCCGCTTAGTTTCAGTTAAGAAGCGGCCCACATGAAGAACAAGATAAGACTATCGGTGATCGACCAATCCCCCGTAAAAGACGGCTCAGATGCGGCGGCCGCCCTGCAGGAAACTATCGAATTAGCCAAGTTGTGCGACGAGCTCGGATATCACCGCTATTGGGTAGCCGAACATCATGCCTCCGACGCGCTGGCAGGCTGTTCTCCTGAAGTGCTACTTGGCAGACTGGGTGCAGAAACCGCTAATATTCGGCTCGGTTCCGGCGGTATCATGCTGCCCTACTACAGCCCGTACAAGGTAGCGGAGAACTTCAAGATCCTTCAGACACTGTACCCGGACCGCATGGATCTGGGTGTTGGCCGAGCCCCTGGCACCGACCCCTTTACCGCTGCCGCCATACGCTACGGATCCCGCGTTGGCGCGGAGCATTTCCCGAACATGGTCGTCGACCTACAGGCACTGCTGAACGACAGCGATCCGCGTACGCCGGGCATGGAGAAGGCCCGCGCATTCCCAACTGTAGCGACGCCTCCCGAGATGTGGATGCTAGGCTCTAGCGAAGACAGCGCAGTGCTTGCCGCACTGACTGGCCTGCCTTACAACTTCGCCTACTTCATCAATCCCAACATCCGACCCGACATCTTCGACCTCTATAGAGGGCGATTCGAGGCCGGGCCGAATTTAGACGCACCCTGGACTTGCCTAACTTTGTTTAGCATCACTGCAGAATCCGAAGAGGAGGCTCTGCGCCTATCCCGAAGTCGCGACCTCTGGTATTGCCGTCTGTTGCAGGGGAATCCGGGTCCATTCCCGACAGTACAAGAATCAATGGACTATCCCTACTCTCCTGGTGAGCTGCGCACCCTGAAAGAGAACAGAGGCAAGCGAGCCGTCGGCACACCCGAACAGGTAAAAGAGAAACTGCTAAGCCTAGCAGCGAAATTTCAGGCCGATGAGATCATGCTAGTAACGATCACTCATGATGTTGAAGCGAGACGCCGCTCCTACCAGCTGCTCGCCGACATCTGGTAAGCATCGAGAATAGCCTTTTAGATTATTCGCCATAACGCATCAGGTGTGTGAATGCATGGACTCGGAGTTCACAAGCTATTATTCTTAATTCAACTATTTCAAGCGAACCAAGCCCCCATAACAAGAAAGGAATTAGCACCATGAGACTTCTATCTGCTTTACTACTTTTCGCCTTGGCGACTACCGCACAAGCTCAACTCGCTACACCTAACCCAGCCGGCCTGACCTATGGCCATGTGCACCTTAATGTTGTGGACATGGATCGGCACAAAGAGATTTGGGTCGAACACTTCAATGGCGTGGTTGTGGAAAAAGGGCCCCTAACTGCAGTTCGTCTGCCGAATATGCTCGTTGCACTAACAGAGAAGGAACCAACACTGGCGATGCAAGAAACCATAATGGATCATTTTGGTTTTAAGGTGCGCAACATGGAAACCTTCCTCGACAAATGGCGTGCTGACGGCTTAGAAGTCGGCCGAGTTTTCATTGGCGCAGAAGGACAGACCAATGCCTACGTCATGCTGCCCGGCAATGTGTATGTAGAAATGCAGGAAGATCAGGGACTGTCCGAGGAGATCACCGGCTACCATATTCATTTCATCTCACCCGACTATGAAGAGATGCTCGCCTGGTACACCGATATTTTCTCACTCGAGGTTAAGCCTCGTGGTTCAATTCAGACCACGACAAATGCACCGGGCATGAACATCAGTTTTGGCAATTCAACTTCTCCCAGACTGCCAACCCGTGGTGCCGCACTGGACCATATCGGTTTCGAATTCGATGACCTTGAGGCATTTTGCAATGAGCTGACGGCAAAAGGCATTGTGTTCGATGTACCCTATCGTGACATTCCGGCGATAGGCTTGAAGATTGCCTTTATCACAGACCCTTGGGGAGGGTATATCGAGCTAACCGAAGGTTATGACGAGTTTTAGTAAGCTATAAGTCGAGCAACTAGGGTCCTGCATAAGGCGTCGACAGTTTCTTTCCGGTCTATCTTCAAGCGCCGCCGTTGCGGCACTGGCTCTGGCGAACCACAAGCTGGTTATTCCGAATCACGACGGCGGCCAGCTCGGCACGGTAGCCGACGTATGCTACCAAGACCCAGATAATCATGCCTTAGTCTGCCAGTAGCCAAACCAGACTAAGGCTGCTACACGATTGGAGAATTGATTCACCAGCAGGTCAACCGCCGCAGACACAAGCACATCATCTAGCGAGTCAGGAATCGTCGTAGGGTCAAGAATTATGCGAATAACGTCTCTGATCTCGATAATAACAAAGGTCCAAAGACCTGCGAGACCTTAGAAACCAATGCCAAACCACATCCATTTCTCGACCATGTAATTCGAGGCGCCACCCTCCTTCTTTTTCTTGAAGGACTTCTTTATACCCTTGACCTGAGCGCCGATGGATTTTTTGTCTGCCTTTCGATCTAACTCGCCGCCACCATAAAGCCGCGTAAAGATAATCCAGCAGAGAACTATCATGGGAATTCCCAACTTGATAGTCGCTTCCAATAAAGTAAGAAAATTCATGCTACAGCTTAAACTCGTCTTGTTATCCAGGCTTTACTAAGCTATTCAAACTGACCTTCAATCTTCATCAACCCGGCCTTAATTGCTCTTCCCCATATCGCATTTCCTTTGTCGTTCAGATGCAATCCATCCTCCACGAAAATATCGGTCATCACCGAGCCATCAGATTTCAGAAACACTGAGGCAACGTCAATGTAGTACACGAGAGAATCGGATTCGGCGATAGCGTGCATTCGGGCGCTTACTTGCTGCGCTGCTGGCCACACACTTACCCGTGCCACACTGGGTTTAACTGATAGTGCATACACTCGGGTCTCCGGCAGCACCTCGTGCACTCTTGCAACAATCTCTTCGAACTGACCGATGATCTTTTCTTCTGATAGCTTATACCAAGTATCGTTATCACCCTCGTAGATAAGAATGGCACGAGGCTTGTAGGTCAATGCAACCCGATCCAAGTAATGCAATACATCGCCCATAACGCTACCCCCGAAGCCACGCGGTATCACCGAGAGAGGTGCCAATGCTGCCTCTGCCTGATCGTTCCAGCGCGCAATACTGGAACTGCCAGTGAGCAGGATGGCACCTTCTTCTGGCTGTGACTTCGCATCACTAGCCTCAAAGCCAAGTATCGTATTCTCAAATCGAGCTGGGTCTAAGTTCTGCGCGGTCGCAATTGAAGCGAACGCAGCTAATCCTAGTAGTAGAAATATTTGTGCACTACGCTCTATCCCATTATTTCTCATAGCTTCACCTTTTTCTCGTTATCGTGATCCCGTTTTTCCAAAAAGCGCTAAAAACTCAACAGTTTCTTATCCACTGACACCGGTGTGTTTCCTGCGATTGATATAGCCACATCCAAGCGTTCAAAAAGCTCGCTCGCATCAGCAAACTACTTTCGCACCACCAAAAAAATGCCAATCGCCATAAAAAGTAAGCCCATAAGTCGCGGCAGCGTTAAAGACGTCTGCGGCGCACCCATCAGCCCAAACTGATCTATGGTTGCCATAGATATTAGCTGACCAAGCAGCACAAAGGAAACCGCGTTGCCGATTCCAAACCGTGGAGCGATCCAAGTCACGCTTAACACATAGAAGACGACGAACAAGCCACCGAGATAAAAATAAAATGGCGTCGAGGGCGCCGAAAATGATGTGGGAATCCCCTCCACCAATAGCAGGTAGGAGAGTGACGCTACCATGGCTACAAGAAAAAGAATGCCAGCAGCCAGCGCTGGGCTCTGCAATTTTGTTCCCAGTCCCGCATTGAGAGCGGCCATGATGGGAATGCCAATACCAGCGAACAACATTGTCAGGGCATAGACGGTTGAGTTCTGTGGAATCTCAATCATACAAAGTTACCTATAGAGTCTAAGCAAAATATTTATTTTTTATGAAAAGCTAGCTCAGCTGTAATAACAACGAGGGAGAGATCCAAGTCTGTGCCCGCTAGTTTAAGTCTGCCGCAAACTCTTTCAGCTTGTCGATGCTCACTATCTCGAGGGCGCGCTTGTGCGTGCGCGTTAGGTAAACCTTAGGGGCCATATCCTGCTCATAGGCTTCCAACCACCGCGCAGCACATAGACACCAGCTGTCGCCAGGACTGAGCCCTGGAAATCCAAAGTCTGGCATGGGCGTGGAAAGATCGTTGCCGCGAAATCGTGAATATTGCAAGAACCGCTCGTCGACCCGTATGCATACCGTATGCGACCCCGGATCGTCATCGCTCGTATTGCAGCAGCCGTCACGATAAAACCCTGTTACCGGATCAGTGCTACAAGGCACTAATGCTTCATCGAATACATTGAGTGAGTCATCCATTTCCTACCCCTTCATTAGCGCCTTAGTAGCATAAACCAGCGACCGATATGGAGAACATTCGCCAATGCGGCCGCAAAGTACGTTAGCGCCGCCGCCTTCAGTACCTGTCGAACAGCGGGCATGTGTGCCGGCTGTATGTATTCGCCTTCGATTAGGACAGGCAATGCCTTGTTAAAGCTCGCGTCCCATTCTTCGGGCAGGATAATCAAGTAGGCAAAGGCACCTGCGAGCTGAAGTAACAAACTTAGTGCTATAACTCCAGCTATCGCCAGCGGCATGCGAATAAGCACCGCTATAACGGGAATCGTCATCATGATGACAACGCCGACCTGATTGAGTCTGGTAGCCAGAGGAAGATAGCGCTTACGCAGTTCAAATATTTTCTCGCCACGATAAAACTGCATGGCATGACCAACCTCATGAGCCGCTACCGCCACAGCCGT
>Ga0308018_10001497_pt1 | contig 10840 bp, 15 predicted proteins | sample Neamet282_FD_203130 | JGI IMG/M metagenome (GOLD analysis project Ga0308018, IMG submission 203130) | Marine microbial communities from water near the shore, Antarctic Ocean - #282 | ecosystem: Environmental > Aquatic > Marine > Unclassified | place: Southern Ocean | collected 2014-10-01
AACAGTGATTGGCTATGGAACTATCTGTATGATCATGCATTTCAAGACAAGTACATATACAAACACAAATGGCAACCCGGAGATATGGTGTTTAACGATCAGTACTATGGCTTGCACAATCGAACAGAGGTAAAAGGTGAAAGGCTATTATGGAGATTCTGCACAGATAACGGAAACATAGTATGACACATATTGAAACTACTATAGACTTTGCTACTGCTTCTGATAACGATATTAAAGAGTTTGGCAGAAATATTGTAAGAGACAATATAGTAGTAGTACGCAATCAAGACTTGCACGAATCTAGAATATTGCATGTATGTGAAACTATTGGCAACGTGCTAAAGCCCAAACAGTTTTTTATGCACCCAGATTATCCTGGGCTATTCCGTGTTACTAATGAACGTAAACACGGAGAGAAGATTGGTATCTTTGCGGACAACGAACTTGATTGGCATAGTAATGGTAATGGACGCCCAAGTGGTAAAGAAAGTTGTGTAGCATTGTATTGTGTTAAGCCTGGCGAAAATAGTGTAACTAGTTTTTGTGACACACGCCAGGCATATAACGAGTTACCAGATGATATTAAAGAAATAGTTGATGATGTAGATTGTACATTTCAGTTTAAGAACAATACGTTTTATAAACTTGAAGAAGGCGACAAAGAGCTTATCATGTTTGAGAATAAGCGGATATACCCCGAAGGTGTTACGAAGCCATTAGTATACAATCATCCATACGATAATGGTAAAGGACTATATTTTACATTTCATTACATTAGAGAAATGTGGAGACGTAGTGGTAAAGAGTTGGATCAAAAATGGCTAAAACAATATTTACTTGATCATGTATTTCAAGAGAAGTACATTTACCATCACAATGATTGGCAACCAGGAGATTTTATCTTTATGGATCAGTTTCATAGTATACACAAACGAAATGAAGTTGAAGGAGATCGATTTCTGTATAGAATAAGTTTTGATTATGAAGGAAGTTTTATTGAAAATTAATAATATCAAAAATAACTGGATAAGTGAAGTCTCTGATGTAGACTGTGCTGACTTAACTTCATTAGAAAAAACAAAAGTATACAATTTGTTTGCTAAACAAAAAGTATTGATCTTTAAGGACCAATCTTTAAACAATACACAGCTAAAAGATTTCTGTAGTATTTTTGGCCAAGTTTGGGATAATTCAAAAGAAAAGTATAGCGGCCTACAACAAAGTGTAGTTAGTGGGCACGAAGATAATTTTGTTGAAACTGTAAGTGAAGATGGATTATTAAAGTCTGGTATTATACCTTGGCATATTGATCTTACACACTTTCCTTCGCAACTACTGCCTAATAGAATTTTATATGCTATCGAACTTGAAGGAGAACCTGCTGGAACAAAGTTTATTGACACTGTTCAAGGATTGCATTTAATTAATAATTCTATAAGAGAGTTCTTAAAATCTGCTACTGCGTTATGCAAAGCTCCTTACAAAACACCTTGGGATTGTTATGTTAGAAGGCCGGCAATACAATGGCATCCAATGCACAATGATTACGGATTAGTAGCTGATGAATTATTTACACAATGGATAGAAGGCCTTGAAGAAGGCACAGACTATAAACAGTGGATTAGAAATAATGTAATTGATAACATGATGAGTGACGAAACAACATATACACATAGATGGAATGTAGGAGACTTGATTGTATATGACAACTGGAGTACTATACACCATCGCGATTCATTTATAGGTAAACGAAAATTAAAAAGAGTTACATGGGATCAGAATTGGTACAACAAAAGGAACGATTAATTGCCAATGTTTCATAAAAAAATAGACTTACAATATTATGATAATGATATTATTTCAAATCATCCGGACGTGCAACAGTTATTAGTTAAAAAAGATTTTGAAAAAAACTGGAATGCACAACTGTTTGATTTGAAAAGTGTTCTTCCAGAATTTTATAATTGGTGCGAGGATCTCTTTAATAGTAAGATTACAGTTACTAGATTTTTTATTAGCTTGCCAAAGACTAGTACAAAAATACATGTAGACTATGGATATAATATTGCATTAAATATTCCAATAATTAATTGCAATGATCAAAGTAAAAATATATGGTATAATGTAGACCCTAATAAGAAACCACTTGAACCCAATTGGCAACATGACGCAAGTACAGTAAACTTTGCTGCGAATAATGGTGCGGCAATTGGATATCCGCCGGACTCAATTATAGGACCTATTCACGAAGTAGTATTAGATAAGCCAACACTATTTAATACTAGTATTCCGCACAACGTTGTTACGGAAGAAGAGGTTCATCGAATTGTATTAACTGTGAGAACAGAAAGTATGCGACGTTCATCTAATATAAGTTTTGACGATTTTATAAAAGGACACTGATGTGATTTATACAAAAGATATTGCGTTCGTACACATTCCAAAAACATCAGGCATGAGCATAAAGAAAAGTATAAAACTAAATTGTCTTGATGCAAAGTATATGCCTGAAGATATGTTTAGTAAGGAAATTAACGGCACTGACTGGCGTGAAGTTATGCACTATCCATATAGTCATTGGGAATCATTAATAGAAAACAAATGGGTGTTTTCTGTTGTAAGAAATCCGTTTATTAGAGCTGTGAGCTTTTATGTGTTTTTAAAAAACATATATGTGTTTAAAGATAAACTTGCCGACTTAACTTTTGAACAACTGTATACAAAAAAGTATGATCGCTTCTATGTGTCAACTACTACACAAACTGAATATCTAACCGGTAACAACGGTATGGTTCCTAATATTTTTAAATACGAGAACGGATATTCTAAAATAGAAGATAAACTAGGGTTTAAGATAGATCAAAAAGAAATGATTTCTCCTAAATATAATTACTTAGATTACTATAACGAAGAAAGAGAGAAATTAATTTTGAATATATTTGAAAAAGACTTTGAAAACTTTTCTTACAGCACTAATGTTGTATAGATATTGTTCACAAATTCCACAAATTCCAGATAGTATTATTAATCTAACGGAAGAAGAAATAAGAAAAATTCCTAATAGATTTGACGGAGTCAAATCTGACGAAGTTAAAGCAAGGAAATATACATTACATAATGCTACACAAGAGCTTGAAGAATTTTTAAAACCGTATTTTGATAATGATGTAAATTTTGCGTTTCAATTAATTACAGACGATTTGCCCCTACACAAAGACTATGGCAGAACAAACTGTTATAATTATATTATTAAATCAGGCGGCGATGTTAGTACAGTTTGGTATGATGACGAAGCAAAGGAAATTAATAGAGTAATTTTTCCTACAAATATTTGGCATAATATCGACGTAACAAAGTTTCATAATGTGGTAGGCTTAACTAGTACCCGTATAGCCATTAGTGTTTGGGCAAAAGATGAAACCGCTATAGGAGAAGTAAAATTTTAACCACGTAAAAATTTTAAGGTTGCATCAACACTTTCTTGAGTTAATATAACATTAGCTACAACAAAGTAAAAAGGTCTTTCATTAGTATTAAACAAGGTGTGCATTTTTGCAGTATCAATAAAATACATAACTCCGTTTTTAAATTCCATCTTTTTATCTTCTAATAGAAAAAAGTTTTGGACACTATTATAGTTTAAGGGTAAAAACAATCTAAATGAATCTATGTTAGAATGTTTGTTATCTCTGTGGGGCGGAAAGAATCCTCCTTGATTTAATCTAATAACATGTGTTCTACCTAAATGTGCCTGAAGAGGGTCTAACCATTCTTTAAAATAATTGTAAACTGGAGTTTTAGTAGTAAAGTTTGTTTCATTGAGTGCAATACCTGTTTCGTTGTAATATTCATACAGCGAGTCTAAATCAGGGTTTCCCGACAAGCCTCCATCTAAGCTAGTAATACTTAGACCTTCTCTGTCTATGTTTTTACGAGGATTGTATTGTACCCAGTCAAAGTTGTTATTGATATCTTCAATTATACTTCCAATTTTATTTTCTAACTTCAGTGGATAGTAGCTTCCAAACCGTGTTAGCATAGAGTATAAGATGGAGTTGTTCATTGATTATCCTTGCGTTATATGTATTTATAGTGGCATACATTCAGTATCACTATCATTTGACTATTTTTAGCTTAAATACATACAAAGCAAGGATAATTAAATGTTTACAAATGCTGCATCTATAATTAAAACAAATAAAGATATATTATCAAAATCAGTTACACAATGGGTAATAGATAATCATCCAGAAAGAACAACAGCATACGATAAATGTACTAGAGACATTGGTTACATTATTGATTCTATCGAAACTTGTTTACATGAAGGCAATCATCAATCAATTGATTATATAGGGCATATGTTCTTCAAAGGTGGCGAGCTACAGATTAAATCAACTGAAGTAGAATTTCTAGCATACGATAAATTAAAGTTAGAACTACAAAGTATAATTATTGATCTCGATGCATGCGCCTTTGTGGAGGAATTGCTCAACAAATTAAAAATGCATCTAACTAACGGGTTTCAAAATTATATAGAAAATCCATCCAAAGCAAGATTAATAGATAATATTGATCAAGAGACAATAATCAAACGCTTGAATTATAGTTGGGATCAAGAAATGGATATTGTTCGCGAAATGCAAAGATGTAATCGCAACTGGGATTATAGTCGAGTTATAAATCCAAAAGTTGTCAACTACTTATTATGGCATGCTGAAAATGCTCCTTCAAAACAACACGAAGCATATTATGATGTGTATTGGTCAGATGACAGAAAAGTTATTGATGAGTGTAGTAAGTACACATGGGGAAGTACACACAGCAGAACTCCGCCGTCAACGTGGCGCAATACACAAGCTAATGCAAATATGTACATGTTGTTTGTAGCCAAAGAACCAGAAACTAATTTAAATTGCCACTCTGACGGCACACTAAAAGAAAACACAGACATAAATCGATGGGAAAATGCATATGTTAGTATTGGTATTGCTATGGGCCTAGTAATGCGAGCAGCTCACGCTATAGGGTTAGTTACTGGATGTAATAAAAGCCACGGAGACCTAAACGGTGATATGTTTTGGGAAAGAAAACTCGGAATCGAAAAAGATGTATTAGCAGGACGTAAGAAGATTGCATACGGCATTGGAATTGGATTTCCACAACATAATCGACCAAGGTGGGAAACAGACGACTATGAATTAGCAATTGGTGCAGGCAACGGAAGTAACCTTACAACAGATCCTAACATGGAAGTGCATCCTGTTACAGGTAAAAAAATGCGTAAGACAAAAATTGTCGATATACGCACATGTGCTAAAGCAACTGACCCGTATGGTGTAGAGCATACAATTCCTGCAGAATCGTCTATTAAAATAAATACCATACGGAAGCGTATTATTAATGTAACTGAAATTAAGTAATGCCTACTGACATACATACACCCTTTACCAAAGCTGGAATTAATATAGATATAGGTAACCGATGTACATTACAATGCAGCCAGTGTGCAAGAACTAAATTTATAAGACAAGGTGTTCCGTTGCCTGGCAAAGATATGAATATGGAACAATTTACTAAAGTTGCTAATTTTTTTGAAAATAGAACTATACACTTTTGCGGTACGTTTTCAGATCCTATATATAATCCTAGTTTTATTGATATGTTAGCCCTTTGTAAAGCTAAACATATTAATGCAAGAATTTCTACAGCAGCGTCACATAAACCGGCTTCGTGGTACTCCAAGGCGTTTGCAGCTAATACTGATGCAGAATGGATATTTGGTATAGACGGGCTACCAGAGCAAAGTCATATATACCGTATAAATCAGGATGGTGTAAAACTTTTTAATATAATGATAGCAGGACGAGATGCTGGCCTGTCAGTAACTTGGCAATACATTGTGTTTGATTACAACAAAAAACGTGTTACTAAAGCAAAAAGGATTGCTAAAAAATATAAAATAAAATTTTATTTAATTGAGACTACAAGAAAATGAAAAAAATAAAGGAAGCTGATGATACAATTAATCCAAAATGTTTACAAGACAGAGCAATTTCGTATTCAGTAACTGGGCATATACTTCCGTGTTGTTGGGTTAATACTAGCTGGGATCAACCATATTTAAAAGATCTTTTTTTAGATAAAAATCATATTGACAATTTTGAAACATTAGACGAAATATTTGAAACATCTGCATGGATTAATTTCTTTGATATGTTGAAAAACAATCCTCAAGATGCGCCAAAAAAGTGTAAACAAATGTGCAATGTACTCCTAGATGTAAATCTAGAAGGCACAGATACAGTAACCGACTATAGCCATGACAATTAATATAGTATGCACAAGCAAGCCAGTTGATGGATTATTATATTACAGTTATGAATACTGTGACATGCTTAATAATGCAGGCTATCCTGCACGAGTTGTTATTATCTGTCACAGAAAATATAATCAGCGTGACTATGTAAATTCTATCACACGCAAGTACATCCATTGTAATCGTGTTTGGTTTCCAGATACATATGTACCGTCGGATGACGATGTTACACTTATTATGGGCAGAAGTATGATGACACTAAGTTGGCAAAACTTTAAAGATTACACTTCTGAACAGCAAACAACTTTACGTAATCTGTTTAGTAATAATGTTATTAGTGTATACAGCGAAAATCATCCTACATTGTATCCTTTAGCTGTAGAGTTTTACAATCCTAAACAAATTATAGACCTGTGTGACACTGAAGTATTTCCTAATGGAGTAGGCGCACACTTTGAAAAAACTATTAACTTTAGTATATACAAGCCTCACACTAATAATATACAATTTAAATATTTGTTCTTAGGCACAAATGACAAATATTATGCTAGTATTGAAAGAATAATTGATGATTATCCTGATCACGGGATCTTGACATATGACGAAAAGTATGTTAATATAAAGAATAATAATATATTTGTACCTGTAGAAAATCTAATGGGATTGTTTGAAACTTATGTTTACACAAAAGAAACATTTGATCCTGCACCTCGTATATTACAAGAGTGTAAATACTATAGTAAAACTATAATTTATCACAGAGATAAAACATTACAGGACGGTGGCAGCGTATACTGGAGGCGTGATATTAAAGAACCTAATATACAGCCAATTGTAACTGCTATGGAGGCATTATGGTTGATCGTTTTATAAATCCTAATAAAACTGAAAACGGTGATACGTTTGAAGGAGGATTTGATACTTTAAAAAAATACAGAAAAGCCAGGAAGACAATGGGGCCAACATGGGAATATTTTAATAAATCATTTACTTATATCCAAAACGAATCAAATTTTAGAACAAAACCCGTTAATGAAATAGATTGGGAAAACTCTATTGTAGTCTTTGGCTGTTCAAATGTTTACGGGGTTGGATTAGCTGAAGAAGACACAATTACTGCTCAGTTAGAAAAAATACTATCTATACCAGTTATTAACTTAGGTATAAGCGGAAGTGCTATTGATTTAGCATCAGTAAATTCATTAATATTACACGAACATTATCCAGTGCCTAAAGCAATAGTACATTTATGGACTAGTGCAAGTCGGTATACAGATTTTACTTCGGGCAATATAAGAAAGTATATACCTACCGTTGAGAGTAAGCAACCTCGTTCAAAGGACTATGTTTCGCAATTAGATTGGGAGTCTAGGTCTAAGCATTATGTACTAGCTGACAATGCGTTATGGCGAGGGAAGACGTGTTATTATCAAGCATCGATGTTTCAAGAGACTTTTACATTACTTGATATTGATAATTTAGGTACAGTCGACTTTGCAAGAGATCTAAGACACCCCGGATCAGAAAGTGCAAAACTTACAGCAAACATAATTGCATCAGCGTTAATAAAACTAGGAGTAAGTAAATGATAAATTACATTAAGCCCGAATGTATGCCTTATTATTACAATAAAGAAAAAATTAAAATTGATAATACTAAAGGAGTTAGTCAGAGTATAGCATATACAACTGATGGATATCTCCTTCCGTGCTGTTGGTGCGATGCTCCTTCAACTAAAACTGATCTTGTGAAAGCAGGACTTTATGATGAAAATCTTAAACTTGCAAATAATACATCAGTAGAAGACATTTTGGCATCTACAGCCTGGGGAGAATTTATTAATACTATAATGCATTCTCCAAAAAATGCTGCTTGGTGTTGTCGTGAAAAATGTGGGGTAGTTGATGAATGATCATTTAGCATTTATTAATGCACAAAAATTATTAGGAACAGGTAATATTGAAACATCAAATAGATGCCCGATGCGGTGCCCGCAATGCACTAGAGCTAAATTACTGTTACCAAAAGACTCTAACAAGTACAGAGAAATTAAAGCAAGAATTAAAAGAGGCGACGATCTTCAAATTACTGATGCTCATAAACTATTAGATTTTTTTAAACGAGGTATATTTTTATGTGGACAGCTATCAGATCCTGTATACTGGACCAATTTATTTGAGTTTTTAAAATTGTCTAACAGTTATCTAGATAAAAATATAGAGATACACACTGCTGCTAGTCAAAAAAATATAGAATGGTATAAATCGGCATTTAGCTTATGTGGTAAGAATATTGTTTGGATATTTGGTATAGACGGAATGGAAGATACTGGGCCAATTTATAGGGTTGGTCAAAATAGTAAACTTATGTTTGAGGCAATGTTACTAGGCAAAGCAATGGGTATAAATATTGACTGGCAATACATTGTATTTAAGCATAATGTACATCAGTTAGACGAGGCTCGTCTATTTGCAAAATCACATAATATAAACTTGCATCTAGTAAAAAGTAATCGAACTGGCGGTGGCGTTAAAGTTCCTAAGAATTGGAAACCTAATAAAAACAAGGAAATCATAAATGGCAACATATGATGGTTGGGACCGAGAGTACCAAGAAAACAAACAAGATTATTTAGATATGTTTGACCGTTTTATGAGTCAAATGAATTACGAGAACAATGAAGACTTTGAAAGTAGTTTTGCGGAGCGTGTAGGGCGTAAACATTGCGTTAGTGTAGCAAGTGCTACAGACGCACTACACTTTACACTATTAGCACATGGTGTCGGTGTCGGTGACGAAGTATTAGTAACCGACTTTAGTTGGATTAGTAGCAGTGCTTGTGCAAGTATGGTAGGTGCTACTCCTGTATTTTGTGATATTGATTTAGATTCATATCATATTAGTTTGGATAGTATCAAGCGTATGTACTCCAATAAAGTTAAAGCAATTATATATCCGCACTTGTTTGGCAATATAACTGACACTACAGAAATACAACAGTTCTGCATAGATAACAATATACTGTTTATTGAAGATGCTGCACAAAGTTTAGGTAGTAGTTTACACGGAATAAAAGCAGGTACTATTGGAGACTGTAGTGTATACAGTTTTAACAGTAATAAAGTCATTGCTGGTATTAACGGCGGCGGAGTTGTACTAACTGACAACGAAGACATTGCTAAACATGTTAAAATAATTAGGCGTCATGGCAAAGATAAGGACTTTAGTATGATAGGTTACAATAGCCGCATGTATGTTCTTAACGCAGAGATTATTAATTTACGCTTGCGACATGCAGAACGCAATCAAGAACGTAGACAACAAATAGCACATGAATATAATACAGCATTTGCAGATTTACCAGTAGTAACACAAGGAATGTCAAACGGACTTAACCACAATTATCATAAGTATGTGGTACGCTTTGAAGATAAAGACACTAGAAAGCGTGTAAAGAATGCCTTAAACGCTAGTATACACTACGAAACACCATTAAGTGCAAACAGTATGTATGATAGCGTAGAGTGTAGGAGAGACGCTTGTACAGCTTCTAAGATAGCATCAAATACTATACTTTCATTACCAGTACATGCCTGGCTTACTCAAGAAGAGATAAGTACTACTATAACTACTATTAAGAAATATATCGTTAAGAGTGAACTAAATGGCAATTAAAACACTACAAGAATTAAAAGGATCTGAGTATTTAACGGTTGACTTCTATATGACCAAGTCTTGCAACAAGTCTTGCCATTATTGTACAGCGTGGACTCTCGAAATGCGTCATTTAACTGTAGACATGGATTTCTTACGCAAGACAGTTAAGTATTTAAGTCCTTATAAGACACGAATCTGCTTATTAGGTGGTGAACCTGGATTGATTAAAAATCTAGATGAAGTAATTGCTGAAATTAAGAAATATCCAAACCTTGTAGTGCAAGTTTTATCTAATTCTCTCATTAGAAAATTTTATCCACATGTTTTAGAAGATCCTGAAATAATTTATATAGAACATTTAGTACTTGACTTTTACGAAGACAGAATTGAAAAGTTAGGCAACTACGACTTCTTTGAAGAAAACGATTTAAATAATCATAACTTAGTTATACAAACTCCTGGTTACTACGAATTTAAAGAGAAACATGACTTAACATTTCTTGATCATAAGAATACCGAACTTAAAGAATACAACTCACGGTCACCTACATTTGAAGTTATAGAGCTGGCCCCAGAAGTAGAGCGTAGAATGTGTGCAAGATTTCCGTTAGTACCTGTATTTGATTTTGAAATACAAAAAATTAGACATTGTAGTAGAAAAGTAATTAATGGTTCTCGTCAGTTTGATGTTACTGAAGAAAACATTGATAAAATGTTTAGTTTTGACTTATTTGATTTTGAAAAGTATTGTCAGATTTGTCCAGATATGATGCCACGGAGACCAGATGTACACAGAAACAAAGCTATGAATAAGTTAATAGAGCGTGGCGAAGTATGAAAATATTTGCCGCAGCGGTAAAC
>Ga0308018_10001499_pt1 | contig 10826 bp, 1 predicted proteins | sample Neamet282_FD_203130 | JGI IMG/M metagenome (GOLD analysis project Ga0308018, IMG submission 203130) | Marine microbial communities from water near the shore, Antarctic Ocean - #282 | ecosystem: Environmental > Aquatic > Marine > Unclassified | place: Southern Ocean | collected 2014-10-01
CACGCATCTGGTGGTATTTGGATTGACGATGAACAGTTAGAATGGTCTCCAAATCATCGCCCTGAGTTCAGAACCATACAATTCTCGGTTGACGTTAGAGATGCATTTGGACGCGATGACATCCATTCTGTAAGTTTAATATTATCAACGCCATCAGGTACAAATGCAGTATTCGATAAAGAATTTGAAGATGATGACCTAAGACTTGACAACAATGGACTGGTGGGGAATTATACTTGGACATATGATGCTGGAATCGCACCGGGAGAGTATGGTTTACAATTAGAGATTACCGACGTTCAAGGACACACCGTAGTTTACAGCCATCAAGGTTTAGAATTCTTGGAATATGGAATGTACCTCTCACTACCTACTGGCCAGCCAGATAGTGTATTGATAGCACCTGGGCAACTTAGCAGCGTTGAATTCATGGTAGAGCACACCGGTTCTGCTGGAATTGAGATGGAAGTTGAGTTTGAGTTATTCACATCCTTGCCCTCTACTTGGCCTTCACCATATTGGGACCAACCGGGCGGTTATTCTCTGAATGGTGGCGGTTCATTCAAGATTGCAACGCTTACGATTGAAGCTCCAGACGGAGACCTTTCTACTGCGCCAGACCGCATTGAAGTGTGGGCAAGAGGATTTGTTGAGAATGAAGATAATATTCGTGAGGAAGTCGTAATTGAGAAGATTGTCCTTGATGTCGAAGAAGTTGGTGTTTATGCACCACCTAGGCTGAATGTGTATGAAGATGAAGAGCATCAGATGCAAATTGCAGATTCAAACCGACCAGAGGCATTTGATGAAACGCTATCACATTACATAGATTCTGATGAAGTAGGAGAGTACTACATCGATGTGTTCAATGCAGGATTCGATACCGACACTTACCGAATAAAGGTAGAGGAAATGCCTAGTTCAAGTTGGATGTACGAATTTTACGACAATGATACACTTGAACCATTGATCAACGAGGGAATTTATGTAGTGACCCCAGACATTGGTTCACATGAAATTCTGTCATTAGTGATGAAGATATATCCGCCTACTTCTCGTGATGATGTAGATATTGGAATGGTTTCAATTAATTGTTTCAGTGCAGGGGATGACCAACTAAGTTCCATGTCTTCATTTACAGTGCATCGGACATTCGGAATCCTTGCTGAAGTTATTTCAGATTCCGATGGACAAGAAATTGGTAGTGTTGGCCCTGTAGCCCCGGGCTCTGAAGTTACGTTCGATGTCCGAATTACAGACAGCACAGATAATTCATCTCAGCAGAACACATGGAGAATTATATCCCCTGGTACTCTAGAGGTTAACACTGATATTGATGCTTCTTACGGCGCATGGGATTATTCCATGACAGATGACAACGGTAGTGAAATTGTAGCAATACGATTGATGCCAGGAAATTATGGTGACATCAGAGTTACCATTGATATGCGTGACCAAGTTAGAGCTGCTAATCATACATTGTATCTGCGAGTAACTGAAGAAGTATCTGATGGCGACGCGAGATACTTCGATTTGCCATTAGAAATACGTGTTGAAGAAGAAGTAATGCCTGGACGGATTTTCGTGGAGAGAGTCACCCAGATGACCCCCTTCTTACCTGGTGTGGAACAAGATATCGAATTCCGTGTAGAGAACTCTAACAATGTTATGTTGGATATTATTATCTCTGCACAGAGCCTTCCTGATGGCTGGACTGCAAGTTTCTCAACCAGTGGTTCCACCCAACAAGGAAACACAATACTTCTGGAAATAGATGCATTTAGCACCAGTGAATTCACATTGATCCTACGTTCTTCTGAAAATCTAGTTGCTGGAAAAGATGCTGAAGTGGTATTATCGGTCGAACCTGTTGACAGTGAAGTCAGCACTTCGAACCTTAAGCAAACACCAAAATTCATGTTCGCAACATCTTGTGAAGGATTTGATTGCTTTACAAACGCAGCATTAGATTTCGAGAGCCCCCAAACTATTGGATTGTATGTGGGTATTCTATTGGTAGGGTTCCTAGCAATCTATCGCAGAGGGCAAACTTCTGCAAGAGAATTCGCAGTTCTCGAGGAAGAGGAAATGTCCTATGAAGAGATGAATAAGAAGTTTGATGATATTCCGGATGTTGTTACGAGTGATGAAGACCTAGATGACGACTTAGAATTACTCGAAGACCTTGAAGATCTATAGTGAAAACTTCTTGACCAAAATTGGCCATATCTCCCCGTAGGGGAGAGATTAGAGCCGAATTATGTATGAACAATGTTCCATTTCCCTTAAGTGCCTTCCAGCCAGCCGTCATACTGGTGTCAGTATTGCGTATGTCCTCCATCCAATCTCAAGCCCGTCCCATATTGCTTAGGGAGATTAGTCAAAACAAGTTCAAATCTATTGGACTTGCAGTGCTAATGTTACTCTCAACTATAGCCTCTATTGAGTTCGTATCTTACGCCGCTTTAGCCGCCACAGACCAAGATGGAGATGGTCTGACATATGGGCTCGAGTACATCATTGGCACCCAGCCAACTGACTGGGATTCAGACAATGACATGTTGCCAGATGGTTGGGAATGGCAATATGGATTAGACCCACTTTCCAGTAGTAATTCTGATGGTGCAACCGGTGATCCGGATGGCGATACTTTCACGAATTTACAAGAGTATACCTATCACATTCCTTTCAATTGGGACCTTTCTTCTACGCCTTCTTTGTTAGATAATGGACTTTGGACTGGCGGAACCGTTCCTGTTAGTAATTGGGATGAAGAAAACGCCATGCAATATAACCAGTTAGCGTGTGGAGATGCAGGCTCAGATGGCACTGGAAGTGTCATACTTTGTGATGAAGACCCGGTCGGCAATATCTGTGCTGATGGTTTTGACAATGACAAAGATGGAATGTTTGACTCGGGCGACCCTGATGGCGACGGTGATGCTGATTGTTCATCTGATGATGATGATGGCGACGGCCTTTACGATGAAGACCCTGATGGATGGGACACTGATGGTGATGGAATGCCTGATGGATGGGAAGCATCACACGGTTTGAATGCAACATCCGCATCTAATGATGATGGTGCATATGGCGACCCTGATGGTGATGGACTAATCAATATCTATGAGTATGTCAATCCTTCTTGGACTACAACTTGTGGTGGACAACCATGTTTCCGACCTGGCCCATCTGGTTCCTTTACTGAGACTGTATCGCCTTGTGTCCCCCATGAAGGCATCGGACCTGGTGGCTGTGCTACTTTGACTGCATCAACAGATACTACTACTACTACAAATCCTACCGTCAGTGATACAGATGGAGATGGATTAAATGATTCTTATGAGGCATTGACTCTTCTAACTGACCCAACTGATTCCGATACGGATGATGATGGAATTAGCGACGGTGTCGAAGTCAACGGCCAATATGGAACCCCTCCACAAGCGAGTGACCCACGTAACAATAATACTGATGGTGATGCATTTGATGATGGTGCTGAAGACAAAAACTGGAACGGGTTAGTTGATGCAAATGAAACTGACCCAACCCGCCGAGAAGATTCTGGCGATTTTGATAATGATGGACTTGAAAACTGGCAAGAGAATCTATCCTGCACTTTTTGGAATGTAGCAGACACTGATTCTGGTGGTATCAATGATGGTGATGAAAACAATGCATCTCATGGAACAGATCCTTGCGATTCACTAATAAATTACAGCTCAACAATAATATCCTATAATTCAGGTTCGAGTAAATTGACCATTACCGATGGTTCAGGTTTCCGCCCGAGTGGAGGCATCGCTTTCTACAATACTTCTGGAACACTAACACAATTCCTCTATGCTGGAACGATAAATGATGTATTACAAGGCGTATTTGTCGCACCACCATCTGGTGCAGTGGTTGAAAGTCAAAACAATTCTTGGTGCCATGATATCCTAGGAGGACCTATCCCGAATTATTGTGATGATGATTATTCCGATTCTGACGGAGATGGATTAGCGGATTGGGAAGAGACACTCGGTACTTACGGATACTTCTCCAACCCGACTCTCGCAGATTCTGATGCTGATGGAGTCGATGACTTCACTGAAGTTCGTGCAGGAACTGACCCGATGCAGCCCTGTGACAATAGTTTGGATGAAGATGGGGACGGATTAAACAATTATTTCGAAACCACCACCGGTTGTGATAATTCGTGGATTGGAATTTCCAATGGAAGTCAGGATATTTGGGTTACTGAAGCAGATAATATTGACACTGACTCAGGTGGAGTAAACGATAAGCAAGAGTACTTTGATTCCACAAATCCAGAAAACAATCCGACAGACGACATTATGCCTGATGACTTTGATGGCGATGGCATTCCTGATGCAATTGAAAACCAGACTGGTACAGATTGGAGAAATCCTGATACCGACGGCGGAGGTATGCTAGATGGTGATGAATGTACGCAAGTATTCTGGTTCACGAATTGTCAAGGTTCACCATTCAATCCATGGGACCCTACTGACGATGCAAGCCAAACCGAAGTTATATTTTGGGCAAATAACACAAGTGGGATAGTAGACTTAGACCGAGTACATCTTTGGCGAGTACACACCTACGATTTCTACACTGGTGCTGCATACGGTCTTGAGACCGACGCACACCCTGCTGCTGAAATAAATGTACCATATACCAACACGACTCATCTTGCTTCATCTACCTATGCAAATGATACAGTTGCATGGAGCATAAACTATGCAGCTCCAATGATGGCTGGCAAGGCACCTCTACCTGCGTATCAGTTTAACATTACATTCTGGTCTGATGCCGCATTGACAATGTCTAGAACCAATGATACCCATTCATACGAAGTTACTGGCGGAGTACTCGATGCTATGTGGGTTGAAGAACACGAATATTGGTTTGACTGGTCCACAATTTCTGCAAATACAATTGCAGGTTCTAGCTCCTCATATGAAACCAATGTGCCAGATGGATTCACCAATAGTTCACTACCTGAATCTAAAATCATGAACATTACCAATGAGGTGATTAGTACAGCAGGAGCAACCGATGCCTACTCGAAGGCAGATGCTATTGCAACCTTCCTGCGTGAAGGAAATGCAACATTTGATTTTAAGCTTAATTACAATGGTAGTGGTTCTGCTCCAGAAGCAGATATTACCTATGAAGTATTGAATCGTGCAAAAGAAGGCACATGTTCAGAATTTACAACTGTTTTCGTCACAATGGCACGTGTTGCTGGAATCCCAGCAAGATTTGTTAGCGGTTACAGAGGAGGTATTTGGAATGACAATGGCTACGAAATATATGGCGGTAACTTGGCTCAGTGGGGCGAAGTACGACTTGAATTAAGCCCAAGTAGCGGCGGAGATGACCTTGGATGGATTCCATTTGATGCATGTCCCTCTCCTGAGGAAATTGAAATTGTAAACCTAAGTTGGACACCTACTACCTATGATCGAGAAGGATTGGTAGATGTCAATGTTTCAGGTACTCTACAGTATGTAGGTAATTCTACAGCGATTCCAGATATCACACTTCGTGGATTTGTTGTAAGTGTTTCAGATGTTACAAATGTTCCAGGCGCAGCATCTACGTTCAATAACTTGTTTGGAGCAATTACTACCGATTCCAATGGGACATTCACCATGAATGGAACAATGTTAAACCCGGTTTCTCCAGGTTACGCTAGTATCGTAATAGAGCATCTTCAAAATGGATATGTATCGCATGATGGTATCGATTTAGGTGTATTCATCAACATCACAGATGACTCTGAGATCAATCACACCGATCCGACACCTATCGATAACCCAGTCCTAGGGGCTGGAGCTACGACCGTATTATCCGGTCAGTTATTGTTTGAGAACAATGCAACATCAGGTTCTGGTAGCCTTGGTTCTCTATCGGTATGGCTTGACTTTACCTCATCGGAGGATGGGTCTACTAATTTGTCAGGCATAGTCGGACCAAGTGGCATATGGGAGATTAATGTCACATTAGATGAACTTGAAACCAGAACTAATATCTCTGCGACATTAGGTTTCAGCGGATGGCAAGATACGTCTCAAGCAGTTGGTGGACCTCAATTCCATCTTCGACCGAGTACCCATTCAATCAGCCTTGATATCCGAGACGCACCGAATTTGGTAGCAACTATTGAAGGTCCAGGGACAAATAGTTCAATCCTTCAAATTGGTGAGATCGTTTACATCAATGGTTCAGCAATGTCATTTGGTGCAGTACCTACTTCACTTTCGGGGAACTTATCCTTTGGTATGAGAGAACTAAATGGCGGTGGAACATTTGTTGAATTATTCAATCAATCGATAAATGGAGCATTTGGTATTGCTCATAATCTAGATGTTAACCTCACTACTGTGAAAGCGGGTGCAATTGAATTATCATTGGTATTCTATCCTGATAATCTTGATGCTACCGACTCCCTGAATACTTCAACTAGTCCATGGTGGTTAGAGGGATTATTGTTCCTTGAGTTACAAGCACAATCTCAATTGCGTGGTAATGAGGTGGCTATCATTATTCAGATAACCGACCATCTAGGTGGTCAATTAGATCTAAATCTCACAGGTACTTTCACTTTCGATTTCGATGGTACGACAGTAAATACAACCATTGACCCAGGTTCCAGTACCATCTCGCCTACATTCTCAACAAATGCTAATCTGCTTGCCGGAGATTATGTATTCAATATGTCATTTGGTGGAAATGAGTACTTCATGTCCGCATCTAACAATACGTTATTGCGAATAAAAGGCTCAATAGATGTAAATGTTGCAGTCATCAACGACTGGACATATCGCGGTAATACTACATGGATTGTAGGAGATATTTCAGATTTAGTTCACAGTACTGCAGTGCTAGGAAATGATTCGATAATAATGGCCACATTGCTTACGAGTAATGGACCGATTGATTTGGGCAATACTATGCTAAACAATACAACAGGGACTTACAATATTACAATAGTAGCTCCTTTGAATTTACCTTCTGGAGTTTATGATATCGAAATTATGGCAGACTTTGACACCCCTGCTCAACCAGGTGGTTCATACTTCCAGTGGGTCGATACTGCAGTCCCTCCTGCTTTTCCACAAATGCCTTCAACTACTTGGGGTACTGAATCGGATGTAGTCCTATCAGTTCCTGAGGGGATGCCATCCGATGTTATTGCAGTGATGAATAGTACTGTGGAAATCAAGGCTTGGGTTGGCGATGTTGCCGATAATTCGAATGTAAGTGGAGCTCAAGTCGACTACATCTTAGATTATGGTGGAGCGAATATCTCGATTGGAAGTTCTACTAGCGCAGCAGATGGAAATGCCACTTTTATGTGGACCGTTAATGGAGTTGACCCTGGACAATACGTAGTTCGAATGCAAGTGCTAGATGATGTGTCATCTGCAAAGACCGCAGGTGCTACTCGGTATTGGGGCAACTTTACTGATATTAATATCACAATACAAGTTCTATCTGATATCAGAGTTGATTCGATACCGTCTACCATTACAGCAGGAGTTAATTTCCAAGTGGTAGGTCAGGTTGAAGACGGAGATAACGGTAGCAGAAATTTGACTACAGCAGTAGCTCTAGAGATGTTTTGGCTGGACAATCCAGATGAAAAACTAGTGAATGGTGTTTTCACAACTGTGAATGGAACTTTCAATTTATCAGTCCCTACCGATGTTCTGAGCAATGGTACATTACGTGGACCTAGAACTTTTATTATCTCAGTTGTAGAAGGTTCATCACCGTTCTACTTGACAGATACTAGCAACCATTCAATTCAGGTACAAGGTGTAACTGTTTTCGAAAATGTACAGCCACTAATTCCGATTATAGTTAATCGTGGAGAAGATGTGAATATGACTTTGCAGATGGTTGAATCCTCGAATATGTGGCAGCCTCTGGCTAATTACACCATTGACGTCCGATTTGACGACACCTGGCTTGCATCTAATATGACAGACCCGCAAGGACGTACAAGTTTCATACATACAGTTCCATTTGACCAACCATTAGGATTGATTACAATCACCTTATTCTACAATGGTAGTGCTGACTTACTACCATTTGAAAGAAATATTTCAACTGTTACAATTAGATCGATTACAATTTTAGTAGTCGACCCTATTATTGCTAATCCAGTTGCGGGCGATTCCTTTACGGTTACTGGGACAATCGAGAGTGACAACGGTAGCGGCCTTCAATTACGTAATGGAATGGCATTATCTGCTAGCGTTCTATTCACCATTAACGGTGAACCTACTGGATTTACTTTGTCCAATGGACAAATTCAAGCAAACGGTACCTGGGTGGCAACTATTGCCCTAGGTTCTGAATTTATGGCAGGCTCACATGTAGCCCAAGCACAATATATCCCTGCTGTGAATTATTACTCAGGGTCAAATGCAAACCAAACATTCGATAGCCGTGGATTTACTACACTTACATTTGTTTCACCTTCACTTGATGGTGTAAATCAACCTTCACTCAATGACAGAACAGATAGAGGGAATGATGTCAATGCTAGATTACAATTATTCGATAATACAGGTGCGCCAGTGGTTGGAGTTCAGGTTTCTGTTTCTCTAAACGGGACACTCGTTACAGCGATAGGAACTACAGATGCATCTGGTTTAGTAGAGGTCAATATTACAACACCAGCGGACCTTCTTGTAGGATTCCATAATCTAAATGCTGAGTTTTTGGGAACTACAGGAACAACTGGTTTAATTGGTGATACGACTGATGTGAAGTTTGTTGTTCTGGCTCAAACAGAGATCAACATTACCGATAGTTCAGAATCGATTACTTCTGGCGACGTTCTTTACGTCAATGGTACCCTTCTTGATGACCTTGGAAATGTACTTCAAATAAATGGTAATGATTCGAGCGCAGTTGTTTATCTGCTGGTAGATGGAGTTCCTGTTTCAAGTATTCAGTCCAGTTCTAGCGATGGAATGTTCATGTTTGCTTGGACTTCTCCAGAAAGTATTGCAGTAGGCTTCCACAATGTCCAGATTAGCTTTACTGGCGGAAGAGATTGGGTCGATCCGGTTGGTGAAGGTGACAGTGCAAACCCGGACTTCTACCATCCAAGTTTAGATTCAGTGAACTTTACAGTTGCTGTTCCAACAAAGATTCTGCTAGTGACTCAAGGAGGCCAAGTAGACCGTGAAGAGACTCTTACAGTACAAGGACGCCTACTAGATATTGTAGATAACCCACTAGAGGGAGAACTGATAGAAATTTGGCTTGGTGGAGTGTTCTTAACGAATGTTACAACCACAACCGATGGTTCGTTTACAGCAATTCATCCAGTGCCTGCTAATGCTGAACTAGGTCCAGTATTGCTTGAAACGAGGTTTACTGGTTCGACCGGTTACTTACCATCCGCTAATAATGGCACATGGAATATCTATTCACAGACATATGTGGAGATTAATATTGAACCAACATTGGCTGTTCAACAGATGACAACCATTGATGGGTTTGTGGGTGACAATCAGATGCTGCCACTTTCAAATATGATCGTGCTAGTATCGATTGAAGGAATCCCTATTGGGAATGCAACCACCGATGAAAATGGTAACTTTAGCTTTGATTGGCAAATCCCAAATATCTTCACAGACGGAACTCATGTTATCATTGCTGATGTTCCAGAACAAGGTTGGTACAGAGCCGGTCAAGGCAACAACTCCTTCTTCCTAGCGCATCGTACAGGGATTACGGTTGACATTGCCGATAATGACGCTACACGAGATGACTTCTGGGATGTCTCGGGAACATTATACGATATTGATACCGCTTCGAATGACGGCTTGCCGGGAGAAACGATTTACATATTCCTCGATGGTTCTCAAGTGGGATATGCCACTACCTCGCTAAACGGTGATTTCACGACTTCTATTAGGGCCGAATCTTCGTATTCACGTGGTGCCCATATAGTGACGTTCACATTCGATGGAAGCACAGGTCATTTGCCAGTTGAAACTAATGATACTGTCCTTGTATGGTCCGAAATAACCGTGCATATAGATTCTTCATCCGCCTACGTAGTTCGAAGTGATGGGATTAATTCACCTATTGTAATAACAGGTAGAGTCACTGAAATCGGTGGAGAGGGTGTCATGATTGATGAGGCAAATCTTGTACTTGGTGAAGGTCTAGATTGTGGAATAAGTGGTAGTACTAGCAGGTGTATAAACTCCAATATAATTTGGAATAGCGGAGTCTTCACACTAACTGCGACCGCACCATCTTGGGTTGACCCAGGTATGATGCAATTCAATCTCCAAACACCGGAGAACTCCTCGCTCTACCTGCGTGCAGGCAATTCGTGGAGTGAATTGATATCGGTCAGGATTGACGCTACTTTCACTGTTGACATCGAGCCAATCATCGAGGATGAACAAGAAGTGATAAAGGGCGGAATTACAATTATTGCAGATGATACTGATGAAGGTGTTGAAGGAATTGCAATCACTATTGTTCTTGATTATGAAAATGGTACTAGGTTACGAGAAATAGTTAGGACGACTGATTCCAGTGGATATGCATCGTTTGTATTTGAAAATGAATTCCCTTATGGTGACCATTCTAAGTATGGTGCAGTTGTTTTGAAGATGTCAGTTGAGAGTAATGGAACACTATCAACAGAGTCTGTTGGTGAATTTAATAGTGAATTTAATTCTGGAACTAGCCCTGATTATACATTTGCAAGTGAAGGTTCTGACGTTCCATGGTGGGTTTATGTCCTGGCCTTCTTGCTCATCGGAGCAGGAGCA
>Ga0308018_10001502_pt1 | contig 10803 bp, 9 predicted proteins | sample Neamet282_FD_203130 | JGI IMG/M metagenome (GOLD analysis project Ga0308018, IMG submission 203130) | Marine microbial communities from water near the shore, Antarctic Ocean - #282 | ecosystem: Environmental > Aquatic > Marine > Unclassified | place: Southern Ocean | collected 2014-10-01
TCTGTCCCGAGGCGTTATTTAAAGCGGCCTGTCCTGCACGGGCCTCGGCCCGTGCGCCAGCGGCAGCCGTTCCTAGGCCCTCGGTGGCTATTCCAGTAGCGGCGCCACCATAATTTACTGCGTTTTGTATGCCTTCTTGAGCGCCCTGCACTTGTCCTGCAACGCCGCCCGCGGCATCGCGCATTAAACCGCCCGCCTCGTCTTGGTACGCTTCCGCATTGGGCATGACACTGTTAATCGATTCGTAGGCGTCACCTAAAGTATAACCAGCTTCCTCTAAGTAAGGCTGATAACCACCTATACCCGCTTTCGCCATATCGATTGCAGTAAGCTGCATCCCCGACATTTCGGCGACCATATGCGCCGGTATCTGAATACCTTTGTCTGCAAGTTGTTTAGCCGAAGCTAAGAGGCCTAGCTTGGCTGCCTCAATCTCGGGGGATTCCCGTATAATCTGGGTTGATGTTTCAGCCATTACGCTATAGCCCTCCCACGGCTTTCAAGATTTCGCATGACAGAATACATGCTCTTGATACCGTTATCTAGGTTTCCTTTACCCAAGCCTCGTACTGCATCGGTGGTCATTACGAACTCACCGGGCATTAACATTGCTCGGACGCTGTCTTGTCCCGGAACACCTTCACTCGGTGCTACGCCGCCATTACGGCGCGGGTAGATAGGACCGCCGTCTGCCTTCTGCACATAAGGACGTGAGAAAGGACCGTCGGGGTCACTGGCAAGCAGGTAATCCGAGGGTGAAATGACGGACGGTTTAGTATACGTCATAGGGAAGTTGGTGGATACGCTGTAATCGGTATCATCGGACTCGGGCGCAACGTCTTCATATTCCCCGGTTTCTACGTTTAAACGAGAAGCCCCGAGGTCATGAACTAAATATTTAGAAGGGTCGGCAGCCAGAAGGTCAACACCTGTGACCACACTACCGTCGGCGTTAAGATCCAAGATCGACGCTCCACCCTCGTTGGGGTCGTCGAAGGCTCCTGTCGCGGCGCCGACGGCGGAAGCCGCCGCGAGGGAAGGCCCATACCGAGCAAGCAACCCGGGTTGCGTCCGTTGGAATGCGGCGTTAAAGCCCATTTCGGTAGGCCTTAGGCCTTGCGCCTTCATACTTGCCATGTAGGCGTTTTGCGACTTAGTTCCGGCGGCGAGTAATTCAGCTTTGCTTTGACCACCGCGGAACATGAAATTGCCTGCCTTATCGAGTACGGACTGCTCTATGTCCACGGGAGGCGTAAGGGTCTTAATGCCCGTAACGGGATCCACAGCAGGCGTAAGAGTCGTAGTCCCCGCAAGTGGGTCCACCAGCGGGTCCACAATAGGCGTAAGAGTCGTACCTTCACCACCTGTTACGACGGCTCCGTCAGGCGTGGTGGCTGTTCCCAAGGGTTCAACAGGAGCGGCGGGCCCCGTGCCCACAACAGGGGCCTCCGGAATTACTGCAGCAGAGTCCAATGGGGTGGGGCTTGCGCCTGCCGTTGCATTTACAATTTCTGCGGAGGCGGTTGGAACATAATCACTGAATAAGTTACCCTCGCCTTTCCAGCCCGCACCCGAAAAGCTCGAGTTAGCACCTTCCAGTGTTTGCCCAAAGCGGGCACCGGGGTCAGCGAAAGCTTCCCCCACGTCGCCGCCGGTAAGGCCGGTGGTTGCGGCGCCCATCGCGCCCGCAATAAGGGCGGACTTGAAGGCGTCCCCAAGATCACCGCCATTTATGAGCGTTCCGATACCAGAGCCCAACGCCGCACCGTAAATCGGTCCCAGCGGCGTCATAGCCAGTAGGATAGGCAGGACGATTGGAATAACTTTCTTGATAACCTTAGCAATACCCCTCAGGATCTTGGAAATGGCGCCAAACTCCATTAATCCCGTCTCAGGGTTAATACTGTTGGCGTCACTACCCACAACGTACTGTTCCGGGTCTTCGATGCCGTCCTCGAGTAATTGCTTTAAAATCTGTTCTTTTAGTTTGGGATTGCTTTCGAGAAGCGTTAGAGGGATAACAATTTCCCCCGTTTGTATGTGTGCAACACTGTCATCGCCAAAGCGACCGTGGCCCGCCATCTTTTTAGCAACCGCCGTGAACTGTGCCAAACCACCATCGCCGAATTCTTTCTTGGCTTCTTCCGCCTCAAGAGTTGAGATGTCTTCTTCCGACATGACAAAACCACCGATACCACCTTCCGGAACTTCTAGCTCCACGGAGGTGTCTATTTCGTCGTCAGTCTTGTCCTCGACAACGTCAGTCGCTTCAATGGTTACTTCCGGCTCTTTAACGATTACTTCAATCTTTTCTGCTAATGCTGTCATTATCCTGCTCCACCAGTAATACTTTCAGGCAAGGTCACCCGTATGATTGTACTTTGCTTCTCTTCGCCAGTCCACGAAGAACAGCAAATGATGATGTCCGTGCTAGAAGAGTCCCATCGGCTGCCGTCAGGCATTATTAAAATAGTCATGTTATCGTTACTGTGGTTTGACCCACGTCCCCCGTTGCTTGAGATCCTCTGACGTAGGGTAAGTTGGCCACTGTAATTCGTAACTCATCACCATACTGAAAAATACCGCCTAGCGGAAGATCATAGTTGTCTGTTTGCAGGTTCGGCAGTGTTAGCGCAGAGGCTTGCCAAGGTCCCGGATTGTTCACCTGTAGCAGAAACACTGAAAAGGCGCGCATTACCTCGGCTTGATAGCGTTGGTCATAGGCCTCAGGTGGAATTGGGAATAAAGGTTGTACTAGCCCCCTACTCATCGTCGGCCGTCCGGTCTTAAATCAACCCGCGGTGTGCCTAAACGCCATTCCACTCCAGTGTCTGAAGAATTAATCTTAAAAGCAAAAGACCGGCCCCGTAATCTAACAAAAACTTGGTCCGTAAATTGTTCAACCGGAACAGTTGCAGATCGGGTTACCGTGTTGCTTTGGGTACTAGTATACGCTGTCCCGGGGAATTGTCTTGCTTCTAATGTCATTGATACGGACGGTGAAGGCGAACTAGACCCGTCAAACGTGATATCTGGGATCAATTTGGTTAAAAAGACGAAATTGTCTCCTGCACCAATCGACATCTGACTACTTTCAATATAAGAAGCGATGGCCGCGGGTGGATTAGCACTCCCGTCATCTTGTCCAAATTCATGGTAGTACAAATACCCGTTTAAAGAGGCAGCAACAGGGTATTGCGCTATCCCGCGGTCCACCCAAACGGACCGGTCGAGGTTACCGTAGTACCACGCCTTCTCTTGGTAGTTGTAAATAACGTATTTGTCAATGGTTTCTGAACTTGCGGAGGGGTAAAACCACCATACTTCCGAAAAGCTAGAGTTTACGCCGCAGGTTACTTTTTCCGACTGAGAAAGGTTAAAGTCTCCAAAAACATAGGATCTTACCGAACAAGGTAATTTTTGCACCTGTCCTGAGTACAGGTAAAAGTCCTCGTCACCCATCCAAAACACCATGTCGTCTACAGCCACCGCTGAAAGCGGGCTGGCAATGGTGATGTTTTCAGATATTAAACTAATACCAAAGGTGAAAGGAGGGCCTAAGTACTGCATCGCGTGTAGCGAGCGGTCTGTGAACACAAGAATTTGCTGGCGTGTTTCAACCGCCATGATAATCTCGGAACCGGTACCAATACGTAGATCGCCTGCGGTGTTAGTAGCTTGCGCCGACCACGCTAAGGGGTTTTCTTGGTCTGAAAAACGGATCAAAAGAGGGTCTTGGACGCCAATATCATTCTGAGCATCGCACCCAAACACAATAACGTGCCTGTCGCGATCTGAAATTAAGACCTGTTTGGCTATCGTTGGCGTTGTGGAGTCAGCTCCCGCTAACGAGGAAAGCGCCACGGCCCGCTCAAAGGGAGCCGAGCTGGTTGATTTATCCCAATAGTAGATACCACCATTGCGGACGTTAATTATTAAATCTTCACCGAAGTTGTCGTTAGACCAGATACGCAGGATGTCGCCAACCACTGTAAGGCTAGAACCTGAGCCCCACGTGCCACGGCCCCACAATCCTGCTCCCCAACCTGTTCCGGAAACGGTTGTGTCCAAGCCCGTTACAATTTGGTATTCCCCTACAACAGAACCACCACCGTTCCCGGTGTCTGACCCGTTTGCTACGACCGGGACAGGGGTGTATTGCCCGTCGACGGTGATGCTGTCCGTCGTGCCCACTTCTCTGGCGACAATAGTGAAGGTGTCCGTGCTTGGAACGCCTACAATTTGGTATTCTTGGTTCAACACTACGGCAGTGATGACACCGCCTAATGACACAGCGCCTGAAAACGTAACGAAATCGTTCTCAGTAGCCCCGTGATCAGCGTCTGTTATGGTGAGAGTAGATGAGCCGTTGGCCGCGGAAAACGTGACGTCGCCCGCGGCAGTTACTTCGCGTATAGGGGTTATATCGGCATAGCCCCCGCCCTCCTCAATGTAATACTTGAGGTGAGTTCCGACACCTATGTAGCCGCTGCCGTCTAAAGCAACAAACGGGTGAAGTGCACGGGCTGTTCCTAAAAAGCTTTTGTTGGATAGTTTCTCCCATCCGCCTATCTTTTCAGGGGTGCCGAACCGGAATCTCACTTTGTCACAGTCGTACCAACCCCCTTCGTTTGAATACGAAGTGGTCTCTCGGTTTACTCCCGGTCGGAACTGTAACTTAGTAAGGGGCATAGCATCCTGTCACTAATTAAGTGGTTTCTTTAAAATCGTGACCTACTCGTTTACCACGGTAGTGGTTCAGAGGTAGGTGATACGGGAGGCGTGACAATTGAGTTGATCTGTCCTTCCACGGAAGCCTCTACATTAGACACCCCGTCTACACCCAGCTCGGCAGTAACCCACCCTAAAACAAGCGCTTCTGTTAGGCTCGCGTAAGGGACAAACGTAGGACCTTCTTGCACCGTAAAGGTCGAGTCTCCCATGGTCTCCGCAACATTGGTGCCGTCGGTACCGCTGCATAGCCAATTCGCATCGACAACGAAGTCCGGTTCGGGGGTCTGTAATACGGACATACTTTCAATTGTCCAAGTGTATGTGATAGCCATAGTTAGCTTCCTTCTAAGATTGTTAAACGAGCGGTTAGCTCTTGGATTGCTTTGACTAATACAGGTATTAGCGCCGCTTCTGCTACTTCTTGAGAACCGTCTTCACGGTCATCCCATAGTTTAAAACCGTCTTTGAGGCTATCGTCCGCCTCAATTGCCGATTTAACTTCTTGCGCTATAAACCCGTGGTTTGTTTGGGTATTTTTAAATACTTCCGTTGAGCCCTTTTTATAAGCACTAAAGGTTTCAGGCAGGTCGCCTAGCGTCTTGTATTTCCAAGTCCTTGGGCGTAGGGCATTTACAAAATCAAGCCCTGCTGTCGAGTCGGTAATGTCTTTTTTATACCTTATATCCGACACCGTAGACCATGTTGTACTACCGTGTGCTGCTCTAATGTCCGACCCGCTGTCCCCTAATGTGGTGTAGTTCGCGCTGCCTGACACATAGTACCCGAGTACCACCGCGTTACTGGTAGAGGTTGAGCCCGGCCTTGCGTAATAGCCTAGGCAGGTGTTGTAGCTTCCTGTTACTAGGTTGCTTGCGCCTGATCTACCTACTGACGTATTGTACTGTCCAGTAGTAAGACTCTGTAAGCACACCTCACCAACTGCTGTATTGTAATGCCCCGTGGTCAAGACCCCTAATGCGCCGTTGCCTACCGCTACCGCCCTAGTGGCAGTGGTGGCAGCATCCATAGCATCCCTCCCGATTGCTACATTGTAGAATCCTGTGGTGCTAAGCGCCATAGCGCGGTAGCCCACTGCTACGTTGCTATGCCCCGTGGTGTGGCTTTCTAAGGCATTTCTGCCAACCGCTATGTTGGCATAAGCAGTGGTGGCAAGTCTTGAGGCGTTCACGCCAATTGCTACGTTGTTATCACCTGTAGTGTTAACGTTTAATGCGAGATAGCCAACTGCGGTGTTGTTGGGGGCGGTAGTATTAGCACTTAACGCACCATAGCCAACTGCGGTGTTATTACTCGCTGTCGTGGCTGCGTCTAAAGCATAACACCCGAAGGCCGCGTTGTTATTGCCCGTAGTGTTCGCGCCCATAGCCAACGTACCGACTGCCGTGTTCTGAACGCCTGTCGTGTTAGCATTTAACGTGCTTCTGCCTACCCCTACGTTGTAATAGCCTGTAGTGTTGGTTTGCAGAGATATCGCGCCGACTGCTGTATTGTCAGTGCCCGTGGTATTGGCGGTTAGCGACTGTGCGCCCATTGCTACGTTGGAATAGCCTGTAGTGTTGGCCTGTAAAGATTGCGTTCCGATGGCTACGTTGCTAGCGCCCGTGGTGTTCGCGGCTAGCGCACCCGTGCCCGTGCCTACGTTGTAAGAACCTGTAGTGTTGGCCTGTAAAGATTGCGCTCCGATGGCTACGTTGTTAGCGCCCGTGGTGTTGACTAGTAACGCCTGAATACCGACTGCGGTGTTCTGAACACCTGTAGTGTTAGCAGATAACGAAAAGGTACCGATTGCTATGTTGCTAGAGCCAGTCGTGTTAGCGTCTAAGGAAAAATAGCCGAAGGCGGTATTATTAGCGCCGGTGGTGTTAGCGTCTAAGGCATAATACCCGGTTGCCGTGTTGCCCGCGCCTGTAGTGTTATCCGATAACGCGTTATAACCTATTGCGGTGTTGCCCGAAGCGGTAGTGTTGTCTTTTAACGCTCCGTAACCGAGGGCGGTGTTGTAATACCCGGTGGTGTTATCCGATAACGCGCTATAGCCGACGGCGACGTTGAAAGAAGCGGTGGTGTTGTCTTTTAACGCGTTCGTTCCGACGGCGACGTTGTTAGCGCCCACGGTGTTAGCGTTTAAAGCAGAATACCCGGTTGCGACGTTGTTAGAAGCGGTGGTGTTGGTTTTTAGCGCCTCATAGCCGCTTGCGGTGTTGTTAGTGCCCGTAGTGTTAGCACCTAAAGACAGATAGCCTGTTGCGGTGTTGTTACTACCTGTAGTGTTAGCACCTAGTGCGATATAACCCGTTGCTACGCTAGAACTGCCCGTGGTGTTAAGGCCCAAAGCCTGATGGCCTATTGCGACGTTGGCCGATGCGGTGGTGTTAGTGGTTAACGCCTGCGTACCGACGGCCGTGTTCGAACCGCCCGTAGTGTTGGCCGCTAAAGCAGAATACCCGGTTGCCGTGTTCGAACCGCCCGTGGTGGCCAAGGATAAAGCGTTGGAGCCGACGGCCGTGTTCTGCTGGGCCGTGGTGCTATCACGTAAAGCCTGATGGCCTATTGCGACGTTGTTGCCGCCGGTGGTGTTAGTCGAGAAAGCATTATAACCGCTTGCCGTGTTGGCATCGCCTGTGGTGGTAGCTGTTCCGGCGCCATCGCCTACCAGCGTGTTGTAGTTACCCCCCGAGGCAATGCTGGCACCCGCGTTAACACCTGCGCGGAAGTTGCTGGTGCCCGCGGTCAACGTGGTCAGGTCATCGCCAATGGAGAAATCCAAATCCGTGCCGCCCGTTATGTTGCCCTCGACGAGGACGGCAGCAAGCGTGTCTGTGCCTGCGGCAGAGTCTACATACGCCTTAATGGACTGTTGCGTAGCCAGCATAGTGGCGCTGTTAGACGCCATGTTGTCTTCGTCTTTAATGTCCGTGACGGTTACTGAGCCTGTGCCAGATAAAGCATCAAATTCAATAGTGCCGTCAACATCTAAGTCTCCCGTGACCGAGGCGTCTCCGCCTACAACAAGGGAGGAAGTCCCGGCTAGTATCAAATCGTCAGCAGACTGGTCCCAAAGTACGTAATTCCCCGAGGTGTCCCCAAAGAATTTAACGTCATGGCCCGTCCCATCAACACCCACGGTTACTGCGGCATCAATTTGAACCGCACCGTCTATGTCAACGGCGTCTAAATTAGTAATCCCGTCTATGTCAACGTTGCCCGAGATGTCTAGCGAGGCTGCAATTATTTCGCCACTGGCATTAATTGCGCCATTAATATCAACCGTAGTGGCAGCTATCTGAATTTCAGTGTCTGCGACAATGTCGAGCTGACCGTCAACGCTGGAGTTAATGTAGATAGCAGAATCGCGAAACTGCACTTTCTGTGCAGTGTCCATGCTGATGTCGGTGCTTCCCGAGGTATTGCCGATGGCAAGAACTTCTGAAAGTGTGTCAACCGTGTCGACTTGAGCGTCAACGTAAGCCTTAATAGACTGTTGGGTGGCAAGCGCCGTGGCGCTATCAGAAGCCATGTTGTCTTCGTCTTTAATGTCCGTTACTGCTACTGAGCCAGTACCCGATAAAGCATCAAATTCAATCGTGCCGTCGACATCTAAGTCTCCAGTGACAGCGGCGTCGCCGCCAACAGCAAGAGAGGAAGTCCCGGCTAGTATCAAATCATCAGCAGACTGGTCCCAGAGAACATAGTTGCCAGAGGTGTCTCCGAAGAACTTAACGTCATGACCTGTCCCGTCAACACCCACTGTAACGTCACCCGTTACGTCCAAGGTTCCCGTTATATCAACAGCGCCGTCTATATCAACAGCGTCTAAATTAGTAATTCCGTCGATGTCGACGTTGCCAGAAATATCTAGCGAAGCCGCAATGATCTCACCGCTGGCGTTAATAGCGCCGTTAATGTCAATCGTAGTGGCCGCAATTTGAATCTCAGTGTCGGCAACAATGTCTAGCTGCCCGTCAACACTGGAGTTTATGTAGATGGCGGAATCGCGAAACTGAACTTTCTGTGCCGCGTCCATATCAATATCGGAGCTGCCTGAAGTGTTACCAATGGCAAGAACTTCTGAAAGCGTATCAACGGTAGCTACTTGGGAGTCAACATAGGCCTTAATAGATTGCTGAGTGGCAAGCTTGACGGCGGAGTTACTCGCCATGTTGTCTTCGTCTTTTATCCCGGTGACGGTCGCGCCGTCACCTGCAATATTAACGCTGGTATTCGCAACAACAGTAGTACCTGTGACAGCCGCAGCGGTTGAACCACCTATTACAGTGGCATCTATTGTGCCGCCATTAATGTCAGCCGTCGTTGCAACAATCCCGTCAACCTTCAAGTTGGCGTTGATGTTTGCTACGGTCGCGCCTGTTCCAGTGCCGCTAAACTTAACCGCCACGTCAGTGCCCGCCGCGATCTCAAGATCGTTGCTTGCGCTATAAGTACCTTGGAAAAGGAAGATAGACTGACTGGCCGAAAGGCTGTTCCGGATAAAGCATATTTTTTCAGCGTCGTTTGGAATCAATTCCACATAAGCCGACGCGCCTAAATTCCCACCGTCGTCAAATTCGATCCATTTATTACGTCCTGTAGACGAGGAACCGTTAGTGATGGCAATTTGGTTGGGAGAGCCTGACGAACCCGCGGAGGTGAGCGTTATTGTAACGACGCCGTTAATGGCCTCATCTAATATATTAGAGTTTTCGTTGACGGTATCGCCCCACGCTCCCGACTGTTCACCGGTGGCCGGCTTTTCAATACCGAGGTTGACTGTATAGGTACTGGGCATTTTTAATTCCTCACGCTGCTATTTTTGTCCAAAAGGCACTCTGGGTTGGCACTTCCTCCGACCACGTTGGCGATTGACTTGGTGTTATCTGAGTATAGTTCGGATTCTGGTCCGGCACAATACGTCCGTAAACAAGGGCTTGTCCAACGCTACTCGTTGAAGTTACCCCAACCACGTTAACGACAACGGAGGTCATTACGCTATACGAATAATCGCATTGCTCGCATCCGCGGTAGGGAACACAACTGTGAAGTCCCCGGCTGTTGCGATCTTGTCTGCACCAAAATCCAATACGATTACCGCAGGATTGGTGAGAGAGATAGAAGTGGTATTAGGAGTGGTGTTGTAAACTAGCGCACCACGGGCCGTGATCGTAGCACTTGTCCACGTTTCATCAGCAAAATCCGTCAACGCGGTAGTACCCGACGCCGTAGGATCAACGGGGGTTAATGTCCCGCCGCCCGCGGTATAATTAGTACCACTAGTTTCATTAGTTGCCGAATACGCAGTCGTCGCCGCAGTTAGCGTCGCAGAGCTCGTATAAAGCGCAATTTTAAATGTATCGCCGCTAGAAGCGTCGAAGTCGTGGGCACCATACAGCAATTCTTTCTTAAAGCTGGTGCACATGTAGTTTCCGGAAAAGGCCATGGTCACAGTCTCCTTATAAGTTTAGCAAGGTCTGTCTGGCCTGCGTCGGTTAAAGCGTTACACACCGTCGTTCTATCAGACTTGACAGCTTCTCGCATGTAAAATTCTAGTGTTTTTAGTAGCTGCCCACGAAAAGCGTGAGCTTGTGCCCTAATAGCAGGGTTTGCGTCATCAGATATCGCGATAATCTTATTCGCGCATCTCTCCGCAATTTCCTCTGGAGTAAATCCTCGTCCACGGGTGGTGTGTACGTCCACATTCATCACAGGTAACGCCTCTATAGCAGGGGCGCTCACTGTTTAGGCCTTATTATTTGCCCGGTGCGGTACTCATCCGTTACTTCTTTAGACTCGCCGAACATCTTCATGCCCGCAATAGCCTCCGCGAAACGTTTCTCATACATAGCCATCATATCAGGTTCCCCTTTCATGAATATGTACGCTTCCATCAAGCAACCGTACAACAAAGCAATCTCAGCGTTTGTGCTGAGCCATGTTGTGCCGCTTTCCGCACCGGCAGTCAAGCTGTCCGGGCGGTAGAAATAGTGTAATTCTACCGCATACGCGCCATCCGGGGTAGGGCCTAGAATAAAGTTATCTACGTCAAAAACCGCA
>Ga0308018_10001504_pt1 | contig 10799 bp, 6 predicted proteins | sample Neamet282_FD_203130 | JGI IMG/M metagenome (GOLD analysis project Ga0308018, IMG submission 203130) | Marine microbial communities from water near the shore, Antarctic Ocean - #282 | ecosystem: Environmental > Aquatic > Marine > Unclassified | place: Southern Ocean | collected 2014-10-01
TACTATCTTCCCATCCAGAATCAGCTTCTACGCCACCCATTGCTGAAGAACCGGCTGAACCTTGTAATGCTTCTAAACTAGCAGAGGATTCCTTTGGTACATATGGAACTCCATACATCTTTACTAAGCCTGCAATCTTTCGCTTTCTAACTACCATTGCAATTACTAGTATCACGATTGTAAGTGAAATGAAGGCTATTCCTCCAACTGTAGCTACTTGAGCCAAAATCCCTTCATCAATTTCACCAGGCTCGGATAACGTTCCTGCATTTTTACTTGAATTCCATGCATTGAATGACATGTCTGTTTCATTGACTGTTCTATCGCGTGATAAGTATTTTTGATAATCGCCTGAACGCCATCCTTGACATTGGTTACTAACATCATCGAAATTAAGATTACAATGGTCTTGCTCCGACTGTACCAATGGTTTATTGTCATCGTAATCGGAATTTGCACCAGTACCATCACCATCTGCATCATAGTGCTCATTAGGGTCTGTTTCCATACCTTGTGACTCTGAGAAATCAACCCAACCATCACCATCAAGGTCTTCACATCCATACGCGGTAACTTCTGTGAAGCCAACGGCTGAACTTTCATTTAACAGCCAAGACTTTACTGAAGTGCCTGCTTGCCAAGGACAAGCATCAGGTTGTAATCCATCTGGATTATCACCATATCCATCTCCATCTCCGTCAAGCCATTGACTACCTTGATTTGGTAATGCATCTGCACCATTAGAAACACCCCAATCCGAGGACGGGTTAGAATATCCATCTTGGTCAGAATCTAAGCATCCAAATCGATCAATAGTTGAAAATCCATTTGTTTGAGGACATCCATCTGGATTTAAGCCGGCTGGATTATCTCCAAATCCATCCTGATCGGTATCCGCCCATTGAGTTGGTTCATCCGGGTATTTATCACCCGCTTCACCATTCCCATTATCCCCGTAACCATCCCCATCGCGGTCTTGCCACTGGTCGGCATTATTAGGGAATAAATCGCCTTCAAATCCAACAGGTGAATCACCATGGCCATCGCCATCAGTATCGAGATGCTGTGAAACTTGTTGTGGGAATGCATCTGGAGCAAAGCCCAAGGGGTTATCGCCATATCCATCGTCATCTGCATCATCCCATTGAGTTGGTTCATTAGGGAACTTGTCCAAACGATCAGTTACTCCATCAGAATCCGAGTCAATGTCGAAAAGATAAATTTTTGAACTTGTAGGAGTTGTGCTTGCTACATAAATTGCAGTTGTATAATATTGGAGTGAACCGATCACATACCCAGTTGCAATGTGTGTGTTTTGTTCGCTAAATGTGGTCACATCCACTATACTTAGATGCCCACTTTTTGAACCGATTGCGTATGTTGAGTTATCATATTGCTGAATAGAAGATATCGCTTTACCATGTGAAAGAGTTAATGATTCAAAGGCCCAAGAAGTGGTGTTATATCTGAGCAATCTTCCATTTGCTGTTCCAACTATTAAATCACCGTTTGAATCTTCAAATAATACTTTAATTATAGCATTTGAATCTGTCAAGGAATATAACGCTGAACCCCCCTCATCACTGACGTAGACCTTAGTATCATAACTTCCAGCGATAAGTCTTCCATCATTCAAAACTTGAAACGCACTCAAACCGGCACTGATAGCAGTAGTGTATACTCCGGTAGAACCTTCTGGGCTATACTCTTCAGCACGGCGCCTTCCTGCATAATGGGCTAGCCATAAATCACCCTCATCATCCCAATCCACCGAATCTACAGGCCATTGCAACGAAATATTTCTATTGACTATTTGGAAACCCAGATGTATGATAGAGACTCCACCATCATGAGCGACTGCAACTAATTGTTGCGCACCATCCAGCCTCGCTGAATTTGCTGAAACATTCAAATCAATATTCCATTGCAGTGTATGTTGACCATTAGAAAAACTGTTAACACTAAGGTTTCCAGTATCGTCCACCATCAAAATTGTGCCATCATTCATCCTCTGCCAGAAAACCAATTCTTCATCGAACTCGGTGGTAACTCCTGCTTCGATCAAATTACTTGTATCTGCAGAAATACTTGGTAATAATCCTGAAAGAGGTAGCAGCAAAAATGCTAGAATTAAACAAACGCCGCGCTTCATGTATTACACGAAAACGCATTTGGATATGAAATAGACTGATAAAAGTGTAATGAATCGGCTCTGAGAGCCAATAACTATCAATCAATTATCTTCTTCTTCTTTAGAAGGTTGCAACTTTCTTCTCTCGGTTTTAAGAGGAGTCTTTGTTTTGATTGGAATCAATGTTGCCATTGCAGATTCAACATTCATTGTTACAGGTGGACCAGACATTGCTACTGGTTTCTTAATAGTCGAGGCAGGTGGACCGGACATTGCTGCAGGTGATTCTGATTCTGTTTCCTTAACCGGTTGTAATTGTCTTAACGGGGTTAATGATGCTGTTTTTTGCTGTTGTGGTTTTACAGCCGAAAGTTTAGTTGTGATCGGATTAAGTAATGCTGTCTTTGGTTCTTCTTCAAGTTCCGCAACTAGGTCTTCTAAGATTACTTCTGCCATCTCTTCTTCAATGTCAATCTCTGTAATACTCTCTTCTTCAGCGACAATCTCTTCCACTTGTTCAATAGATTCTACCGGTATTGAAACAGGTTGAACAATAGTAGGTGTTTGCTCGATCTGAGTAACCGGCTGAACTTGTGGCTGAATCGGCATTATCGGAGAGCGTACAACCTTCTGATGAATAGGTTCAGGCAATGCGGCTGCTGGAGTAGCGCTAGTTTGTTGATTAATCAGAGGTGATTTGACCGGTCTAGCCATTGAAAGTGCTGGCGAAAGTGGTTTTGCACTTGTTGTTGGCGACCTCATTCCAGCTAATCCCATTCTTGGTTGGTGTTGTTGTGCAGCAGCACCTAAAGTACCGCCTAATGCCCTTCCACCTGCTTGTGCTCCTTGCCGTGCACCCAATGCAAATGGATCCGTGCCAGTTGCTTGCATTCCTTGAGTTCCTTGGCCAGAAATTGCTTGCATCCAAGTTTGGCGCTTGTCAACCTTAGTGTCCTGGGTTTGTAATTCTTGGAATTCTTGTTCACGGCTTTGAAGGACGGATTGTTCGCTATCGATTTCACCTTGAATTTGATTGGTGACAGCATCGCGCATCTTCTCTTCTGCCATTTCCTTGAATGAATCCATCTTCTCACTTAGGCCACTTAAGCGGTCACGAATTTCTGCACGCTTGAGTCCAAGTTGTGCTTCGATTTCCGCTCTGATTGCAGCTTCTCTCTTTCTGACATCGATGAGAGCCTTGTTTCGCATAATCTCTTCACGCTTGTCAAGTTGTCTTTCAAGTTGAGTAGCGACTTCATTTTCTTTGCGAACCTTGAAATCGTTGAGTCTCTCTTCCATATCAATTTCAAGTTCGAGAGAAGTCTCTTCCTTCAATAGATCAAGATCGGTTTCAAAGGTCAAGCGTTCATTACGCAACCCTGCATCGACTTCAGACATAATTGCCTTTCTCGCTGCTGATTCCCGTGATTGGAATTCAAGTTCAAGTCGTTCTGACCAATCGACCTTCTTAGCTTCATATTGAGCGCCCAATTGGTCACGTAATTCAGATTCTCTATCATATCTAAAGCGAGCAAGACGGTTTTGAATTTCTGCTTCTCTAGCACTGCGATAATTAGTGAATTCCTCTTCCATTCTAAGATCAAGTTCAGACTCAACCTCTGTCTTCAATGAGTGAGAGATGTCGTCGACTGCCTTTGAAAAGGTGATATCATACTTTTCACGAAGGCGTGATTTCCTTTCACTAAGTCTTTCAGAATGACGCTCCTCTAATTGACGAGCGATTTCAACACGTAACTCATCGCGGCGTCTCGCTATTGCAAGTTCGACATCTTCTCGCATGTTTTCTTCAAGATCATCTGTTTCTTGGCGCAAGCGACCTTCTAATTCCTCTTGTAATTGTTGAGCAATGTCTTCTTCTAAACGCAGGCTACGGCGCTCGTATTCTGCTTTGAGTCTAGCTTCTCTTTGCTTTAGTCGCCCTCTAAGTTGTTGTTCCAGGCGAGTTCTAATACCTCTGCGTAATTGTTCTTCTCTTTCTGCTAAACGAGCGATGTGACCTTCTTCTAGACGATTGATTTCAGCACTTTCCATTTGCTTGAACCGTGTTTCCATTTCAACTTCTATGTTACCTTCAATCTCTCTAACCCTTCGTTGTAATTCTTGATTGTATTCAAGAGATAATCTCTCTTTTTGAATGTCGAGGCGCTGACGATGCTCTTGTTGCAATTGTGCCTCAATATTGGATTTTATCTGTTCTTTATGCTCGATGAGCCTTCTGTCTTGCTCAACTTCAATTCCTTCACGTAATGAGTCTAGTTGGCGATTAAGGCGCAAATCTAATTCCATTCGCATTCGGCCTTCTTCTCTGGATAAGGACTCGCGCTCCATTTCAGCAAGTTCTTGTTCCATGTCTTCTCGCATTTCTTTCTCTAATGCGTCCATAGTAAGTTCGTGACTAACTGCTAAATCTGTAGCAACTGAATCTTTCATCGCTGCTATTCTTTCATCCATTGCTTGCTGACGTATTCGCTTTTCTCTACGAAGATCGCCGCGCAGTCTCTCTTCTTGGCGGAAACGTGCGCTACCTAATGTCGCTTGGTCAAGTGACATTGATTTGCTAGAAGTGAATTGAGATCTCAATGACGATAAGGATACTGAATCAGACCCATTGTGGGCAGGAGGGCTTGCGCCAACTGCGTCAATCGTCTTGCTTTCGCTGACTCCCATTGTATCCCATCCAACCTCTCATCCTCGTCTCATCATAGTTAAAGAGCGCGACTAACTATACCCTTAGAATGCCGTTTCTAGCAGGGTTATACGACTAGCCAAACTATCTTATTGAACAATAGTTTTGCTAATTTAATCATTCTTCTGATGAAACCGAATCGTTAATTTGTTTGGGGCTTTGAACGATTTGATTACCTGAGATGATGTAAGCTAGGACTAATAGCGCTGAAATAGCAAATAGATAAAAAGATAAATTCAAACCTGTCATTTCAAGTCCATGTTCTAATTTAGTGGTATGGATTAATGCCGATGTAATCGCAACTAACATAGCGGATAATTGTACGACACTCAACTTCATAGGAAGGCCTCCTTTCAATTTTGACATCGGCCTGTCCGATATCATCAATCCACCGCTGATGAACATCAATGGTAACATCATAAAATCAAAATACGGTTTCGGGGTACCTTTTCCAAAACATACTGAACAATCCCAAGTTGTTAGATCTGGGCCAAAGCCTAATGATGGTTGAATCCAAATGAGGCCTGCAACACTTAGCAGCAACAATGCATTTCCGGGGCTGGATAGACCTACAAAATAATTGATTTCTGAACCGTCATCATATTGAAAACGTGCTAATCTCAACATTCCAGTTGCAATTATCCAGCAACTAGCAATTCCTAAAGATAATGTCCAAAATGGTGATGCTTCCCCCCATCGGCCAAACATTACGAATATCAATAATGCTGGAGCGACGCAGAATGAAATGCAATCAGACATAATGTCCAAGGAACCGCCGAGTAGTTTTCTTTTTGAATAACGTCTAGCGATAGGTCCATCGATGATATCACCGATTACTGAGGCTAGAATACAGAGCATTGCCAACCAGATATAATGTGTTTTCAAACCACCTTGGTAGTATGGCTGGTGCAAATCTTCAACTGCTAAAATGATGAACAAGATTGCAGTAGTTCCGAGTAATCCATTACACAACGTGATATAATCGGCGATTCCCATCATTCGATATGTTGTTTTCAACTTCTCACCTCAAAATTTAACCTTGAATGATGTGGAACAAGCAGGGCAATCAATCTCTCGTTCACCTGGTTTGATTTTCATTCTTAGACGGCGATCGCATCCAGGGCAGGCTACTTCAGTACGAGGTACATTTTTCTCGACGGTGAAGTGTGTTGAACAGGAGGCGCATTGTAGGTGGGCTGGCCTCTTGTCAACTCCAACTATGAGAACTTTAGAACATTCAGGACATCCGACTTTTTCATTACTCCAATTACGTCGAGTTACAGGATGTTCAACTTTGACTTTTGATGAACAGATGGAACAGGTTAACACACCTAAATCTGAAGGTAGTAGTGAAGCACACTTTGGACAGGATAATGCAGGTGGTGCAATCCTTGATTCTACAACTGCTTCTTCTTCTTCCATGCCTAGGCCACCTTCACATTGTTGTTGGTTATTATTGAACTAATTATCAGATCTTACCGATTAACACGATTTCACCTGGAACGAAATTGAACGGTAGGTTGAGTTCAATACCGTTCTCTTTGGCTAATGCCTCAAGCATTTTCTTTGCCCCAATTACATCACGTGAACCATCTAAATTGACGATGTGTATGTCTCTTCCTTCAGAAATTGCAGTTGCTAATTCACTTGGAAGCCCCGTGGTATCAATTTCACTAACGGGAACGGTTGCTACTGGTTGTGTTGCAACCGACACGTTGCTACCAACGATTCCCGGCAGAGTAACGCGCTGAGTGATTTTCCACCACCGTGCTCTTCCTACATCCCTATGGTTTTCAACCAAATTTAGAGAAGCAAGCTTCTTCAGATGGTGATATAGATTGTATCTATCAACATTGACTGCTGCTTGAAGTTGAACAGTACTCATCTCTTCTACTGCCATTAATGCAGAGTACAGATTGCGCCGTGTAGGGTGTACTAATGCAGTTGTCACAGGGTCTGCGTGTAGTCGTGCCATTGTCTCACCAAGTGAGAAGAGGCACGCGCTAGGTATGAACATACCGCGGAAATTAGTTAGAACGGTATTTCAAAATTAAAGCATTGAAGGAAGTCCTGGTATCAAAATATAATGATTTGAAAATTTGAGATAGTAATTGTATTGCTCCTGAATTCCCTGCAAGCCTTGCACCATTCAAAATGACGACTATTACAGATGCTTCATGAATCAAGACTCCAACCCATAATTGGTCATACATGCCGTTGATTACTGCGAAAACTAATGCTATTGTTACCGCAACTGAGAACACAAGGTTTCCAATTAGTATTCGTTGTGCCTTTCTCGCCAAATCGATTAAGTCACACAACATGCTTGGATCTTCTGCAGGTATCAATACGTCTGCAGCCTCTAGGTTTACCGTTTCCCCACAGCCGACAGCAACTCCAACGTCAGAAACAGCTAAGGCTGCAGCATCATTGAATCCATCTCCAACCATCATTGTAATGTGAGTTTTACTTCTACCTCTTACCCACTTAACTTTGTCTTCAGGGCTCAGGTTACCATGGGCAGCGGCTTCTGGTAATCCTACGCGTTTAGCAAACTTTGATACTGCTGCTTGAGAATCTCCACTGAGGATTTCAACATTTATTCCTCGCTGATATAATTTAGGAATTAGTGTATCTGAACCTTTACGAGTATCATCGTGAATAAATGTAAACAGTGCAATAGGAACTTCTTCTTTGCATAGAATACTAGCACCATGCCCTTGTTGGTTGGCTTGATCAAGCGCAGTTTGAATTTCTTTTGGAATTTTAATTCCCAATACGGCTAACTTATCAGGTCGTATTAACGATACTTGCTTTCCTGAACTCATACCAACAACTCCCGCTTCAACATCACTATGACCATGAATAGGGCTTGGCTTGTATTCTTTTTCCATTGCTAAATCCATGATTGCAAGTGCATAGGGGTGGTTAGAGCGAGCCTCTAGTCCGGCTGCAATTTTTATTGCAGAATCAATGCGCTTACCCTTTGCTGCAATTACTTGACCGATTTTAGGTTTGCCAGATGTTAATGTTCCAGTTTTATCTAGTAATACATGGTTTACTTTACTCAACCGTTCCAATACACTTCCACCGCGAGCGATTACTCCCATGTGTGCAGCATTTGCTAATGCAGCAGCATGCGGTACCGGTGTTGCCAATAATAGGGCACAAGGACAAGAAACAACCCATAACAGAAGAATCACTTTCCAATTATCTGGGAACATCACGTACCAAACCACAAAGGCACCAAACAGAACCGTTGGTACCCAAATCGCAGTAAATTTCTCAATACCACTTTGAATACGCGGTGATTCTTCTCTGAAAGTATGGACTGCTTCAATTAATCCAGATAATCGAGTATTGTCACCGACTGCGGTTACCTTGATGACCAGTGGTCCTTTTGCAAGAACCAAACCTGCTTGAATCTCTTCTCCTTTTGAAACCTCTACTGGAACTGATTCACCGGTTAAAGGTGCTTTATCTAAAGCGCCGATCCCATCTAGAATGATTCCATCACAAGGAATTAATTCACCGCTTCTAATCTCTATTTGGTTTCCGACTCGTATCAAATCAATTGGTACTACTTCAACGCCCTCGCCTTCGTCTTGGCAGGTTGCTAACGGCCCAGTTCCAAGAGTGATGGCGGCAGCCTCTGGAGCCATTTGTAACGAAAACCCACTTGTTTTTATCGCTTGATTAATTCCTTGTTGATTGAGTAACTTACTTCCAGATAATCTTCTGGCTGTACGAGGTAATCTATCCAAGCCGCCTTGCATTGCTTCTCTTGCTTTGACAAGTGCATCGCCTTCTAAATGGGCTGTAAAGGCAACTAGTATCGCTACGATAAGCGCTTCCTCCCACATTCCTAAGATTCCTGCACCGATAACTGCTAAACTAGTGAGAACTTGAAAACCGAGTTGTCGATTCCTAATACTTGCAATCGCTTCTTTGAACATCTGTAATCCACCCAATACCAATCCAGGTAGAGCGATTATTGCAATGAGAGTAGGCGAGAGCGAATAAAAATCTGCGATTAGAACTATCAATAAAATTGGAAGGGCCAAGCCGCCACCAATCAATCTCCATTGATCAGGGCGTATTTTTGCACTTTTTGCTTCTACATAGTTTGGGGCTGCCCCCAATATTACGTCCAATGCTGAATCTCTTGCCTCAATTAATTGCGATGATGCATCACTAACCAGTTGTACCAAAATACGATTTTCGGAATCTATTTCACAATCGAGTATTCCTGGCTGTAGGCGGATAACCTTCTCCAATTTCCTTACTTCAACACCATTTCTTCTTGCAACACCACCAGCACTGATTCCAACAAGTTGGTGATGCTCAACATTTGGTGCGTGTCCAAGAGAATGTAGAATTGACGATATTTCTGAAATTGGACCATCAGCCAAATCAACAGTTGCCCTTACTTCACCAGATGTTGCCGAAACTATTGATTTTTTGACCTGTGGAAGATAGGATATAGCCCTAATTGCCTTTGCTGCGCAGTCAGGGCAATCCATTCCTAATAGTGGCCAAGCGACATCATAAACGCCACCAGACCGTGTTATGACTTCAGCATCTAATACCTCACCATCGAAAACTTCCTCTTTCGGAGGTTGTTGTACGGTTTCAACGATTTTTGGCTTCTCCTTAGCGACTCTTTTGGCTTTGGAAAACCTTGGTTTTTTATCCTCTAATGATTTGTCATCATCTTCGATGGAAAGGAAAACCTCAGCATCATCGTCTCCGACCATATGCACTGCTCTACCAAAACTGATTTGAAGACTAGTATTCAATTTCATCTCAAGCCGATAAAAATTAATAATAATTAGAATGGGTCTTTGCCAAACTTGATGAAAACAGCCCTGTTGCCCATACACATGCAGTGGCTTCCAGATGATTGGAGACCGAAGGTCGTCGCCGTCGATATCGATGGGACCCTCACGGATGATAATAAGCGACTCAATACCGATGCTGTTCTTGCATTAAGAAGACTTGAGGCGGCTGGAATACCAGTTATCCTTGCTACTGGCAATGTCAGAGCAATCACCTATGGGTTGTGGAGGTTTTTACAACTCAGTGGACCGATTTGTTGTGAGAATGGAGGAGTTCTATGGCATCCACAATGGAATGAAGTAGTTATGCGTGCAAATGGCGATGAGGCAAAGGAGGCGGCGTTATGGCTCGCTGAAGAAATACCAGGACTCGATCCACACGGAATTGAGAGTAATGCTTGGAGGGAAAGCGAGTGGTGCTTATTTCCTTCAGAAGATTTACAATTGATCGAACAAAAAATATCACAAAGCAAGTGGTCACATCTGAATGTAATTCGTACTGGCTTTGCCATTCATCTGATGTCTCCCGAACTCTCAAAGGGCAAAGGCATAGAATTCATCTTGGATAAAATGAATTTATCACATCAAGATTTGTTATGTGTTGGAGATGCTCCAAACGATTTGTCAATGTTTGAACTAGCCAATTGGTCAATTGCCGTCGGTGGTTCTTTTCAAGAAATAGAAAACGCAGCGGATGTTATTTCACCGCATCCGCATGGTGATACTTTTCAACCGTTAGTAGATGTAATTCTAAGTCCTTGTAAGGGTGTTTAATGAGAAGAACTGTTTCTAAATTAAACTTCTTCATGGCTAATTTGCTCATACCACTGTTAGACCTAACTACCACATGAAGTTTATACTCAATTAGTGGGTAATTAATACATTGATTCTTATTCGCAACAAAAACCCTGTTTTTTCTCAAACATATACGGCTTTCAATGATGCGTTTTTTGATTGGTGCCGAAGGCAGGATTTGAACCTGCGAAGCATTATGCAGAGGAGCTTGAATCCACCCCCTTTGACCACTCGGGTACCTCGGCTAGTAGTTGAGGCGTGATGCCTTCTCTTCTTGACTATTCCTCTTGACTATTTTCATCTAAATCTGCAGGGCGTGCGGGAGCAG
>Ga0308018_10001511_pt1 | contig 10777 bp, 13 predicted proteins | sample Neamet282_FD_203130 | JGI IMG/M metagenome (GOLD analysis project Ga0308018, IMG submission 203130) | Marine microbial communities from water near the shore, Antarctic Ocean - #282 | ecosystem: Environmental > Aquatic > Marine > Unclassified | place: Southern Ocean | collected 2014-10-01
TATCCAAGTGCAACAGCCATTGCTACTGTAAATTGTTGATTAGGTACACCAGCACCTAAAATTGTTTGATTTTCCCATTTACTAGTACCGCTGTTATACATTAAAAGATGTTGATGTGCTGGAGCAGAGACTGTAGTATCAGTCAATGATGCCAAATTAAGAGAAATATTACCGATTCCTGTATCAACATATTCATTTGTTGCCATTCTTGTATCATTACTACCTGCTGCTTGAGTTGTACCGGTTGTAACAGTATTAATCGTACCCTCTAAATCACCACTAAAAGTTGTTGCAGTAATATCACCCGAAGCACCATCGACAGACCAATTACTACCCGTAACATTCCCGTTAATAGAACTAACAATAAAATTAGCACCAGAAATAGCACCTGTAACGGCTAAATCACCACTACCAATAATATCAGCACCTGAAATATTACCACTAGATGTAATAGTACCTGTGATATTAATATTACCTGTTCCAAGAATATCAAAACTACCCGTATAACCTGTTTCAGTATTATTTAAATATAAATCACCACCAAGTGAAGGCGTTAGATCCTCATGCACATTTCTGACAGCATCAAAAACATCTATACTAATCTGATTTGTTTTTAAGCGCCATTGTTCAAATGTATCTGTTACGTTTACCGATATTGCTGATGGCATTAATTTATCCCCTTTTTAATACTACTATATTTCTTACGTCCAATAACCTTTAGGACATGTAGATTTGTTAAACAATGTTTTTGCTGGCATAAAACAGCTACATAATTTACATTGTCTTAAAGATTTTCTAAATTCTGGACATTCTTCACATATTTTATATCGTGCAGCTTGTTTTTCTTTTTCTATAAACCCACTACTTACGCTTGTTACTAAATCTTTTAATTTACCAATAGAATCATCACGAATTTCTTCCCATGTCATTTTCTTTTCACGTTCTGCTTGTGTCATTCTATTTTTATGTTCTTCTGCTGTAGCCATGTATTACCATCTATAAAGTCTATCTTCAAATTCATAATTAGGATCTTCATACTTAATAACATCTTCCAAATAATATTTTGAATCTGGATTATGTTGTGATAAAGCATCTGAGGTATCCCACATATCCAACCAGTCTACATTTTCTTCATCCCATACATATCTATTTGGTCCACCTTTTTTCCCTGTTGGATATGGTTTTGGAGGCTCATATCTCATTGTTGTTTCATTCAATACAAAACTTGGATGTTGTTTTGGAGGAATAAAAGCATCTTTCTCTTTATCATATGTAAAATCAAGACCAGCATAATTATATCTTAATGCTGGTTTAGTATCTTCTACACCAGTTCTATCGTAATGTTTTCCACCATATGTATTATAAGAAGTTTGGATCCATTCTCCGTCCAAACCATCGTCATATTTATCTATGAAATCTTGTTCAGCTTTTATTACATTAACAACTTTATTATCTATAACTTTTGCGAAATATGACATTTATTTCCTTATTAAAATATATTTGGCACCCTTATAACAATTACACCACTTCCACCAGTACCAGGATTTGAACCACTTCCTGAACCATGACCACCAGCACCTAAACCATCTGCTCCATCGGCAGTGCCTGGTGAAGCTCCTGGGTTTCCACCACCACCTATTCCTCCTGCACTCTCTCCACCATTACCACTTGTGTTACCACCTCCACCTCCACCACCGCCAGCATACCATATACCGGCACCAGTTTGAATACTATTCGATAAACCAGCACCACCTACTCCTGATCCACCTCCATTACATCCACCACAACCTGGACAACCACCAAATCCAGCAGCTCCAGCTCCGGCAGCTCCGGCACCACCACCACCACCACCTCCAGTTGCTCCTCCACAATTTGATCCGCCGCCGCCATTATTTCCTTGACCAGCAGTTCCCAAGCCTCCACCTTGTCCTGAAGTTCCTCCTCCAGAACCAGAACCACCCGCACCATTAGCATATCCACCACCAACAGCATTTGTTATACCAGAAACTCCAATACTACTATTAAAACCAGCTGTTGTTTGTGAGCCCCCACCACCAACAATTATATTATATTCACCGGGTGTAATAATCCAAGTAGGTGTTACAACCATACCTCCAGCTCCACCACCACCCTGATTTCCTCCACCTCCACCTCCACCTGCAATTTGAAGTAGTGCACCATTTAACGTACCAGAACTACTATCAAGATAAGTAAATGTTGCACTTGTAGAAAATGTATGAACTTTCCAGGAACTATAATAAGTTATGTCACCACCAAAAGTTCCTTTTATTCCTCCACGTCTACCTATAAATCCAGGATTTAAATGAGCCATTTATGAAGGACCTTTTCCGTTTAATGTGAAACGAAGACCACGACCTGCAGTTCCATTGCCTATTTGTGTAACCTTAAATGTTATTCGATCACCAGAAGAAAATGATGCAGTAGATATTGTACCAGGAGTCATAACTGCCGCACTAATAGCAAATTGTGGTTTAGTAGAATAAATGGAACTTCCATTTTTTAATATATCACAAATGAGAGCACTACCGGTAGGTTGTACGTCAACATATCCTACTTCACCAATAAATGTTCCATTCCTAGACATAACCATTTCACCATAGCTACCATTAGCAATTAAATCTTCTGGTAACATATCTGAATCATACCCACCAGCAAAAGATGTATCATAAGGAAGATTAGTTAAATTACTACCATCTATTAATGGAAGCACACCTGTTAATTTACCAGCATCAACACTAAAGATTTTAGCATCTGTTACAGCACCATCAATAATTTTTATAGTAGAAATAACATCTGCTGCTAACTTATCTCCTGTAATATTTAAATCTATAACTTTTAATGTACTAATAGAATTAACAGCCAATTTACTATTAGTAACAGCATTATCTATAATTTCACTTGTCCTAACAGCATTAGCATTTATTTGAATATTAGAAATTGTACCACTAACATCTCCTCCAACTGGAGCATTACTCACATCTGACTTAGCAGTAAATGTCAATCCACCATTACCATCAGTAGTTAACACTTGACCAACAGACCCTTCAATTACATTTATTTCATTAACACCTACAACATTACTTCTTAATTGAATATTACCTACAATACCACTAACATCTCCACCAACTGCTTGATTTGAAACATTAATTTCAACCGTTGAGAAAGAAAGATTGCCAAAACCATCCGTAGTCAATAGTTGATTAGCACTACCATCATTAACATTTAATTGTCCTATACCAACACCACCACCAACTGGTGTTCCAACAACATTAGACATGTTTTCTAATGCAAGAGGGAAACCCTTTACTGTTAATCCATCATGAATTATAGCAGTATTTTTAGTAGTGTCCACTGTTATTTCACCAATAGCGCCAATAAAGTTGTCATGATCTACTGTGGTACCTCTTCGTCTTTGGACTAGTTTTGCCATATCGTTTTTCCGCCTATAATTTATTTACTCTATTGTATTATTTATAAGAGTTTTTTATACATATTCGTATTTTTTTGCTTCAAACCCAAATATATCATGCCTATCTTTTAAATGTGGCCCTTCTATTTTATATAATATATGACCTGTTATTTCATACAAAGCTGCCGCTAGCCAAACAACATTATCACTATATGCATTTTCACAAGACGCATTCCATTCTTCTGATCCCGGACTTAAAAATAAACAACTTCCTTGACATAAATGAAGAACAGGACATTTTGGACATTCTTCTCTATCTGACCAATGAGTTCCTGTATTAATATTAACATTATCTAAATCATCCATAGTTCCTATATGATGTGAAATCCCTGCAGGATTATTAGATGATACAGTTACATTTTGACAAGTGGTTACATTACCATTAAGATCAACTGCCATTGTATCTGGTTTATCCATCCCACATTTTTGCAATAATGAAGAAGAAGGATTTTGGGCCTTCAATGAATTTATAAAGCCCTTAATTATTTCATCTTTCTTATTAAATTGAATTAAATCTCCACTCATGATTTCACGAAAAGCTTTGCGTCTATAATTAATATGTTCTTCATTTGTTTTCCACGACATACTAAGACCACCTTCATCATATGCATCTACTGTACCACCTTCTCCGATCGGAACCATTCCAAAATTATTTCGTATCCACCTCTGAACTTCTAAACGACTATCATTATCTTTATGAATCATGGCGTTAATAGAAATTCTTTGTTCAGGAATTAAAAGATTTCTCAATTTAAATAACCATTTCTTTTTTTCTGAATCCTCTAAAGGATCTGGTCCTCTTGTCTTTTGACCAACTCCATCATGTGAAATAGCAACATTAAAGTTATATTTCTGTATAAAATCAATTATTTCTTGATTAATTAAAGAACCATTTGTAATAACACTAAATGTTGCTTCTGGATATTTCTCATGAAGTTGCTCTGTTACCATTTTCATTTTTGGAAAATACAAAAATGGTTCTCCACCCCACATCTCAAAGTGTAACTTTTCACCAACTGTTACTTTATCAAACTTTTTAATAAATATAGAAATTTCTTCTGCTGTCTTATCATCTTCATCCTCATGTTTATAATTATCATCTGGGTTGCGAGGAACAAACCTCTGCGAACAATACTCACAAGAATAATTACATTTTAATCCTAGTTGTATTTTTATTTTTGATAGTTCTCTTTTTCCTTCATTCATTTTATAAAATGGCTTAAAATCTCTAAAAATATCCTGCGGTATTACAATATCACCATTCTCATAACGTAACTCTGAGGTTTCATTATTATAATCTAATACTAGTTCTTTATTATCTTCTTTATTTTCTAAATAAAATTTAAATTTCATATTAATGTCCTCATATTAATTAATTGTTTTAATGATGAATGTACTTTAGTTTCTTTAGATATTTCAACATTAATAACTAAAGCTATTCTCACACCCGGCTGCGTATGTTGATGTGTTTCATGCCAAACATAACCAGGATGAATGACAGTAAGACCATTTTGTGGCTTGATTGTTTTAGCTTTATTATTATAAGGATATGTTATACAAGGCCTTGGGTCTAATAATAAAAGCTCACCGCTGTAATCATTAGGTAAATATGGACCTTCATCTAAAGTTGAATCAAGCCTGTTTGGGCCTAAACAATTATCTAAATGAAACTCATTACCCGTAGTTAAATAATGTACTGCTGTAAGATCAACATTATTATGCCGATGTGGTTCTATTCTCATGTCATACGGTACTTGTACTTTACTCGTACAATGCATTGCTAATTCAGCTTTTTCATTCATACCCCATGCTTGTTCAACAAACGATCTAATAATCTTGCTGATAATAAGTTCAAATCTATATACAGCCTTAAATACATCTATTTTTTCATCACCTACATATTGAGTATAATCAAACAAATCCATAAACGAAGGTATACGTTCTTTCGCTTCCTTTCTTCGGTTATAATTAAATATAACCTGTTGAATTAAAGTCTTTCGTATATTTTCCGGAAGATCAATTTGAACCTTCCCTATAGGTGTTGACCAAAGTTGTTGGTAATTCATCAAAATTACGATTCCTTATATGAAAATTAATAGCTACAAGTACTCTATCTCCTGCTTTAGTATGAGTATGCGTTTCATGCCATACATAAGCAGGGTGGACTAAAGTAAGTCCATTATGGGGATGTATGCGAACAACATCCTGTCTACGATTCTCATCGGGATTGGAATTATTAGGTCTTGGATCTAACAATAATAATTCACCACTATAATCCGTATCTTTTGTTTCATGTGGGATCGTATATTTAGTTTTATACTCACCACCTATTGTTACATAATGAGCTAAAACACCATCCCAACCATGATGAAAATGAGGAGGCGTTCTTCTTCCAAACGTCCTTTGTACATTACCAAAACCTCTAACATCAATCTCTATATCTTGATCTACTTGCCATGCTTCAGAAACATACTCTCTGATAACCTTCGACATTATCTTCTCAAATTCTTTGATTTGTGTTATTTCTTCTTCTATTTCATAACGTGAATAATCAAATAGGTTATATATCTTAGAATCAAATGCTTCTAAATCAGAAGTAGTTTTATTTATTTTATTGTAGGTGTTCTCTGTAAAAACACTATCTTGTTCTTTAATTACCTTAACAAGAACATCTCTCATTACTTGAGGTAATTCTATAGTTTCAGTACCAATAATAGTAGGCCATTCTTCTGTGACTTGTAAATCCATAACCGCCATTCACCCCCTGAATTGCTTGCTAAGTTCATTATACCCGTGTGACATAATTCTAAAATTTACTACAATACAAACTCTCGTTCCTTTTCCTAACCAAGGATTAGTTTCATGCCATAAGTAATTAGGATGAATTAAGGTAAGTCCTGTTTTTGGAGATACTGTATGTACTTTTTCCCAATAAGGATAATTAACGGCAGGTCGTGGATCAATAAATAAAACTTTGTGACTACCATGCCTTGGAGAATCATAAGTACCCTCCATTAAATTTCCATCTCCTACAGTAAGGTAATGTACTAAAACACCATTAGTATCTTGATGATAATGGGGATATGTTCTAGCTCCTGGTTGTTGAACATTACCAAAACATCTACCTTCAATTCTAAAATCATCAGCTTGTTGAACACCCCAACCTTTACGGATGTAGTAGCGAATCAATTTACAAGCAATTTGCTCAAAATCTAAAATAGATTGCTCTGCAAATGCGTGTTCTGCGGGATTATCAAAAAGATTGTAATGAGTAGTTGCGTAAAATCCTTTAGCTTCAGCCATACCATAAAATTCTGGCTCGCTTTCTTTAAGCTCAGCTAAAGCGGTTTCTTTTATCTCAAGGACTTTAATTAAATCCTCGCGTATTTTCTGTGGAAGAGTTATTTCACTTTCCAGAAATGGTGTAGCCCATTTCTGTTGAATTGTTACAGAATTATCTAGTGGGTGAGTTCTTGTATCTTTAAATTCTTCTTTTAGATTTTCATAAAATTCTATATGTGCGGGTTTTTTCATTTAAATTTTTCACCTCTAAACCACATTACAAGACTGTATCGTGTACCTTTAGTTATTTTAGTAACTCTATGCCATTCCCGCGAATCAAAGACAGTTATAACTCCTTTACTTTGCACAGGCCTACTAGGTGTTTTGTTTCCATTATAAAATTCTAATATACCTCCTTCATAACTATCCGGATCAGTTAATTCAACCGTTACGGATAATTTTCTTACTTGCCCCAAATTGTGTGTATCAGGCTTATCAAAATAATCTTTATGCCATTCGTAAAAATCACCTATGCCATATTTACTAAACTGTATTTGTTCGCCCCCGTACTGATGAATATTATAATTAAAAAATTTACTGTTAGCTTCTAACATAAGTTCCCAAATCACTTTATTAATTTCTAATTTTGCATCAATCCAGTGCACTGATGATGATCTTATATGTGCCATAGATTCATCAGAAACTGGTGATCCATCACGACCATAAACACTACTAGCTTCTAGTGTTGGTTCATAACCAAAATCAGAAACAATTTTATCACATTGTTGGCTTGACAAAGCCTTTTCATAACTAAAAGATTCCATATTATGTAACTGTATAGTTTACGTCTTTAGCTCCAGTATAATTTCTTAATCCAAGCTTAACTTTAAATGTTTCAGTAGGTTCTAAACCTAATGCAGATACTTTAAATGATCCTAAGCCAGCAGTAACATCAATTCGTGTTTTAGGAAGATATCCTCCTGTAGATTCTAGATAGACAGTAGTATCTTTTTCTATAAGAGTCCCATCAACATCAACCATTTTAAATTCTACCGTGTCCTGCGCGTCTGCATCTATATTACCTCCACCGCTAATTACCGTAAAATGAGGCATGGCATCAGCAAGTTGGCCAAGATAATCATAGTCACCAGGTGCATTCCAACCATCAAGTACATTAGTACTAAACCCTAATCCTTTATTATATTTTAAAGTAACAGAACAGGCAGTAAATTTGTCTCCTACAAATGGTTGATATACAAATAAAGAAGCAGGTGCTCCATACTGTCGTACTGACCTAAGTGGATGCGCTTTAGAATTATAAGTAGTCGCAAGTGCATTGTAAGCAGGAGATGTTCTAGGACATTGAGTAGATACAACACCTATTACCCAACATGCTCCGTCAGATTGTTCTCCACCATTTATAGAAGGATCTGTTGGATCAATCCATGAATAAGCAACATTACGAAAAAGTTGACCTGTAAGTGTGTCAGTAACACCCGCTTTAATGCTATCTGGTATATTAGGAAGAAAAGTTTCACCTAATCTTTCTTCTCCATAAATCTGAGCCGCAGGCAATCTTGTATGATAGACTCCTTTATTATCTAGTGGGAAACTCATATATTCAGGTAATTTACTAAAAGTTAAACTTTTAGACACATTATTTAATTGTCCGGGAATACCAGGAGCTGGTTCTTCTAAATCTGCAGATGCTACAACATCCCCTTCAAATCTTTCTACTCTTTCTGAAACAGGAGTCCATATTTTTAAACAGGCATAGTCGTCATGTACCAAAAATTCTACATGAACTCCAACCGACAAGCTATCATACATTTTTTTAAACATAATTATTATCCTTTTTTAACAATTGCACGCACAATCACATTGACATGCGCATGTCGTTTGAGTTCCCGTCACCCCTAAGGTAACTGTTGAATTACTATTTGTAAGGGCATTTTCAATCGAAGTGGGCCCACCACAATTACAAGCACCAAACTGAGTAGAAACTGGAGGCCAAATTCCTACTGTGCCCCCCGCAGAATTGACACCAGAGACAGCAGTGCATGCTGTGGTAGCACAGTTAGCATGATTAGAACAATTAGACACCCAATTCCCATCACCTCTTAAATAATTTCCTGTAGTCCCACCTGCACCTAATCTAGCTATAGGTATAGTTCCACTTGCAATATTACTAGCATCAGTTGTGTCTATTGTTGCAGATGGTGCTAACACAGGTTTATTTAATAACGTATCCCAATCTGGTACAGCACCAGCTGGCAGATTATCTAGTGCACCAAGCACAACATCACCACTAGGATCAAGTAAATCTGCTATTTCTCTTGCTTTTGACATTAATATCTCCTATTATGCAAATATTTGAAATTCAACTCTATCAGTTGATAGAACTCCAGCAGATAGTACTACAGAAGTTCCATTATTAGCAACAAAATCTGTTCCATTGAGTAATTTAATACCATTTAAAAATACTGAAACTCTACCAATAGGATATGATATAGTAAAAGTTAATTGACCCGCAGAAGGTGTAACAATTGTTTCAGACATACTAGTAACAAACGCTAAACCACCACTACCATTGGTACTTAATACCTGACCAGATGTTCCATCTGAAACATTAATTGCTGAAACACCAACAGCATTATCAGAAATTTTTGGTGCTGTTACAGCACCATCTAATAGTTTAGATTCTATAACTGCACTATCAGCTAATTCTAATGAACCTACTGCACTTGCTGCTATTTGAATATTTGAAACTGTACCAGTAACATCTCCTCCAACTACAGAATTATCTATATCTACTGTATCAAATGAAAGACTACCTAAACCATCTGTTTTAAGAAACTGTCCTGCTAAACCATCTGGAAAATTTAATTCTGGAATACCAATTAAACCAGTAAGTGTGACATTACTCAAATCTTCTCTTGCTACAGGAAATCCACCTAAAGTAATATTATCATGTACTACTATAGTATCCTTATCTAAATCAATAGTAATTTCACCTTCAGCACCTGTAAAGGCCGAATGTTCTACTGTCGTTCCTCTTCGTCTTTTTACAATTTTAGCCATTTAATTGTCCTATAATTTTTTTTACAGTTGCTTTAAGTTCGATAATATCTTCTTTCATAGTATTTATATCAGTCTGTTCTTCTATTTTTTGCTGTCGTAACATTTTATATCTATCTAAACCAGATAAATCCGTCTGTAAAACTGCTTTAGATTTTGTATCTCTAACAAATTTATCCATAATTTACGCTAATGCAATAGCTCTTAAATTTTTAATTAATGGAACTCTAGTCGTAGTACTAGACAACATTACTATTTTAATAGCAAAAGTTTTAAAACTATCATATGTAACATTGTTTAAAGTATAGTCTGTACTATTACCAACAGGTTCGTATTCAATTTCAAAATATTCTTCAATCGAATCATCAGTAGAAATATTATTCACATTTGTCTTTTCATCCATTTCAGTCCAAAGTTTATCATCAAAAACTTCTTGATCAAATTGGGACAAAATTTTATAATATACTTTAAGACTAGTTCCTTCCTGTCTATTGGCCGTTAGATAAACCTTCAATGAAGTAGCATCAAAACCTTCTTTAAGATTTACTCGTCTAGTCATATATCTAGCGAATGCATCTCCACCTTCTGCATTTGTTTCATTGGTTGAAATATTATTAACAATATTTTCAACTGTAACTACACTATTTCTTGCAAGATCAATAATAGGTGAAATATGTTTTGAACCTGACGCGAATTGAGCAGCCGAAATATAACTACCAGCCAAGGTTGTAATTTTCTTTTGCCGTTCTAATGCAAGATTTGACTGTGGTGCTATTTGAAAGAATGTAGCATCTAAAGTGTCATTTACAACATCTGTCATTTTAACACCCCAAGTAATACTAGTACCACTTGTGATAAGTTCTCTTGGGACAATCTGAATAATGTTAGATTTATACTCTGTAGGAACTATCTGATTTTTAAATACCG
>Ga0308018_10001515_pt1 | contig 10770 bp, 7 predicted proteins | sample Neamet282_FD_203130 | JGI IMG/M metagenome (GOLD analysis project Ga0308018, IMG submission 203130) | Marine microbial communities from water near the shore, Antarctic Ocean - #282 | ecosystem: Environmental > Aquatic > Marine > Unclassified | place: Southern Ocean | collected 2014-10-01
CCGCTCCATCATGGCCGGCAACACACTCTTAACAAGATAGGTGGCGCCAAAGTAATTTATGCGAAACAGGCGCTCCATGCTCTCGTGTGTTTCGTTGATCAACTGGTGGCTGGGCATCAGCGCGGCAGCGTGTACGAGGTGGTCGATGGGCCCCAGTGTGCTGGCGACTTCGCCAACTTTGGCTTCTACGTCTGCAACGCTTGAAATGTCGCAATGAAACGGTGATATTCCATCGGCGCATTCGGCAGTTTCCTTTAGACCGGCCTCATTGACATCAAAAATAGCGACCTTGGCGCCACGCGCTGCGAGGCGCAAGGCCATGATGCGGCCCATGCCACTGGCGCCGCCAGTTACCAGGGCCACCTTACCGGCCATATCACTCATGCTAACTCCTATTGATAAAATTCGATTTGTGGCGATTATATTGGTGCCAGCGTGAGCAGGCAACAAGTTCCGAATCGGCCACTATTTCTGGTGAATGTGCTCAAGTGGCAGAGCTGTTTTGTATACCACGCGACGCAGCTCAAAGCTGGAATGCACTCCGGCAACACCGTCGATGCGGGTGAGTTTACCCAGCAGAAATTTCTCATAGTATTCCATGTCGGGTACCACGGCCTTTAACAGGTAGTCGGCGGACTGCCCCGTGACCACGCTACATTCCATAACCTCAGGGAAATCTCCTACTTTGGCCTGAAATTCTTCAAAGCGATCGGGTGTGTGTCTATCCATGGAGATGCCGATATAGGCGGTGAGCTTCAACCCGAGCATGGGTTGATTCAGCAGACACACGTGGGCATTAATAATGCCTGATTCCTCGAGGCGCTTTACCCTGCGCGAGCAGGGCGTGGGCGACAAACCCACGATCTCGGCAAGTTCTAGATTGCTGATATTGCCTCTGGTTTGCATCACTTCTAGTATACGGCGGTCTGTCCGGTCGAGTTTCATTGCTTGGTCCTGTGTTTGGTCCTGTGTAGTGGGGGCTTCGGCCCGCAGGCTGTCATGGGCATTACACCATTTGGTTGAAACCCCACTCCCTTGTGATGTAGTGCCATAACAGCCTACTCTATCGGAGTGAAAATACTATTTCATAGTTTACTCTAGTAATATAGTAGTGAATAACTTCACTATAGAGGATAAAAATAGTGAAATATAGCTTATAAGTGAAGATAATTTGCTATATTTGCAATATTTCTCTACAAGCTATCGCCTATACTGTGCTTATTGATTCCACAGTTTGGTAGCGCACAATGAATAATTTTAACCACAATAAATACCAGCCTTCTCCGACGGTGCAGATGAAAAACCGACGCTGGCCAGATCAGGAGATTACGCAGGCACCTCACTGGTGCAGTGTTGACCTCAGGGATGGTAATCAGGCGTTGCTGGAGCCGATGACCGTGAGGCAGAAGTCACGGCTTTACGACCAGCTGTTGAAAATCGGCTTCAAGGAGATTGAAGTCGGTTTCCCCGCAGCCTCCAGTCATGATTATGATTTTGTACGGCAGTTAATCGAACAGGACCGGATTCCTGAGGATGTAACCATCCAGGTTCTAACCCAGGCCAGAGAAGACCTGATTGAAAAGACTTTCGCAGCCTTAAAAGGTGTGAAGCGCGCCATTGTTCATGTCTATAACTCTACCTCCAGTGTGCAGCGAGAGCAGGTCTTTGGCCTTGACCGTACCGGGATTATGGATATTGCTGTGAAAGGAGCGAAGCTGGTGCAGGCCCATGCCGACAAGCACCCGGAGACACAGTGGGTCTTCGAATATTCTCCAGAGAGTTTTACTCAGACCGAACTGGATTTTGCAGTCGAGACGGTTGACGCGGTTACAGCGGTTTGGAAACCCACGCCGGCGCGCCCCGTTATTATCAACCTGCCCGCGACGGTAGAAGTAAGCACACCCAATGTCTATGCCGACCAGATTGAATGGTTTTGTGACCATGTGGCCAATCGAGACAGCCTGCTGATCTCCCTACACACACATAATGATCGCGGCTGTGGTGTGGCAGCCTCAGAACTGGGTTTGTTAGCGGGAGCTGACCGAGTAGAGGGCACCCTCATGGGCAACGGTGAGCGCACGGGTAATGTGGATATTATTACGTTGGCCATGAATCTCTATAGTCAGGGCGTAGACCCGCGTCTTCAATTGGGTAATATGGATGAGATTATTCAGACTGTGAAAGCCTGTACCTCGCTTCCAGTCCATCCACGGCACCCCTATGCTGGTGAGTTAGTATTTACTGCGTTTTCTGGTAGCCATCAGGATGCGATAAATAAATGTCTGTCAAAACGCGACCTGGAGAAGCCCTGGGAAGTGGCTTATTTACCTATTGACCCTGCGGATATTGGGCGCTCTTATCAGGAGGTTATTCGTATTAACAGCCAGTCCGGTAAGGGCGGTGTGGCCTATGTGCTGGAACAGAACTACGGATTGAATTTGCCTCGTTGGTTGCAGATTGATTTCAGTACGGCCGTGCAGGCGCTTGCAGAAGAGAAGAAATCGGAGCTTGCCCCGGAAGTGCTTTTTGCCTTTTTTGAGTCAACATACCTGTCTGGAGGTGGCCGGTGGACGCTGGGCAATTATCAGGTGAGCCGTGAAGACGGCGTGGACAAGCTGCAGGCACAACTGAGCGAAGGTACTCAAGAACATAAGCTGGCTGGTTCAGGCAGTGGTGTGGTTGCCTCCTTTGTCGAGGCGATGCAGGACCTGATTGGTCAGCAGATTGTTCTGGTGGAGTACAGCGAACACGCTCTCAGCCAGAGCGCCGATGCAGAGGCGATTTGTTATATCCAGCTGAACATTGACGGCGAGCGCTACTGTGGCGTGGGCCGCAGCACCGATATTATACAGGCCTCTCTGGCTGGTATTCTGGGGGCTATTAACAAGTCTGCCGAGGCAGGCTAGGCGGCGCTTAATCGAGCAGTGATAAATCCCGAACCGCCCCCTTATCTGCACTGGTCACCATTTTTGCGTAGACTTTTAATGCGGCACTAACTTTGCGTGGCCTCACCTTGGCGGGCTGCCAGGCACCGGCCCCCTTGGCTTCCATCGCTGCACGTCTTGCTGCCAACGCCTGGTCACTGAGCGCTACATTGATAGAGCGGGATGGGATATCAATTTCTATTATGTCACCGGCTTCAATCAGGGCTATAGCGCCACCGCCAGCGGCTTCTGGTGAGGCATGGCCAATCGACAAACCCGAAGTACCACCTGAAAAACGACCGTCGGTTAGCAGGGCGCAAGCTTTGCCCAGGCCTTTAGCTTTAAGATAACTGGTGGGGTAGAGCATTTCCTGCATACCCGGCCCGCCTCTTGGGCCCTCATAGCGAATAATGACGACATCACCGGCTTTAACTTTACCGTTAAGAACCGCTTCAACGGCATCGTCTTGGCTCTCGCAGATATAGGCAGGGCCTGAAAATACGAGGCTGTCCTCATCCACACCGGAGGTTTTTACTACGGCGCCATCTTCGGCGATATTGCCAAACAGAACCGCGAGGCCACCCTCCAGGGAAAAGGCATTCTCAATCGAATGTATGCACCCCTCTTCACGGTCATCGTCCAGGCTGGGCCAACGGGTGTTCTGACTGAAAGCTGTCTGGGTTGGAATGCCCCCTGGGCCGGCGCTGTAAAACTTGCGCACGCTCTCATCCGTGGTGGTTGTGATGTCCCACTTTTGGAGCGCCTCACCCATGGTGGCGGTGTGAATGGTAGGGCAATGGCTATGCAGCAGTCCTGCTCGGTTTAATTCGCCTAGAATACCCATGACTCCCCCTGCACGATGCACATCTTCCATGTGGTATTTTGGTGTATTGGGCGCAACCTTACATAGCTGTGGCACTTTTCTGGACAAGCGGTCGATATCTGCCAAGGTAAAGTCAATTTCTGCTTCTTGTGCGGCGGCCAGTAAATGCAGAATAGTATTGGTAGATCCACCCATGGCGATGTCCAGGCACATGGCATTTTCGAAAGCCTCGAAATTACCGATGTTGCGCGGTAGCACAGACTCGTCATCGTCTTGATAGTAGCGTTTGCAGAGGTCTACGATGGTGCTGCCAGCGCGCAGGAACAGCTGCTCACGATCTGCATGGGTGGCCAGCATGGAGCCGTTGCCGGGCAGACTCAGGCCCAGTGCCTCGGTCAAACAGTTCATGGAGTTGGCTGTGAACATGCCCGAACAGGAGCCGCAGGTGGGGCAGGCGGAACGTTCCACTTCAGCAACATCTTCATCGCTAACAGAATCATCCGCTGCGATAACCATTGCATCGATCAGGTCCAGTTTGTGTTCACTCAGCTTTGTCTTGCCCGCTTCCATGGGGCCGCCGGAGACAAATACTACCGGAATATTGATGCGCATGGCTGCATTGAGCATCCCGGGAGTAATCTTGTCGCAATTGGAAATACACACCATGGCGTCGGCGCAGTGCGCATTTACCATGTATTCCACTGAGTCAGAAATGATATCCCGCGAGGGCAGGCTATAGAGCATGCCGTCATGGCCCATGGCAATGCCATCGTCCACAGCGATGGTATTGAATTCTTTGGCGACGCCCCCTGAGGCCTCGATCTCCCTGGCAACCAGCTGGCCTAGGTCCTTCAAGTGCACATGTCCGGGTACGAACTGAGTGAAAGAGTTCACTACGGCAATAATAGGCTTGCCGAAATCTCCGTCTTTCATACCAGTGGCACGCCATAACGCACGTGCACCGGCCATATTACGGCCGTGGGTGGAGGTCTTGGAACGATATTCAGGCATTGGCGTGTCTCTGTGTATTAAAACTCGGTGCAGGCCCTACAGGATAGCAAATATGTGCCGCTAGCTTAAGACTTTGATAAAAACCTTGGAATTACGCTGCAGATTATAAAGCGCCTGGCGTTGTTTGGGTAGAGACTCATGCTTGGTTTCGTTGAACCCCTGCTCGATGAACCAGTGAGCGGTTTGGGTGGACAGAACAAACACGGCGCTTAAGCCTTGACGCTGCGCCTCAATTTCTAGTTCCTGCAGTAAGCGTTGGCCGCGCTGACCGCCACGATAATCCGGGTGTGACACAACGCAGGCTATCTCACCGCTGCTGTCTTCGGCGAAGGGGTAGAGCGCGGCACATGCGATAATTCTGCCGTCGCGCTCCAGCAGGCGAAAGTGCCCGATTTCGGTTTCCAGCAGTTCTCGCGAACGTTTGAGCAACACACCCTCTGCTTCCAGGGGCTCAATTAATTCAATAATGCCGCCTACGTCATCAATTGTGGCGGTGCGTGATCGTTCATAGTCGTCTTTGGCAACTAAAGTACCGCTACCATCGTGGGTGAACAGCTCCTCCAGTAAAGTACAGTTGTCTTCAAAGCCAATAATGTGGCAGCGATCTACCCCGGCATTGCAGGCTAGACGGGCTGTTTGCAGTAATGACAATTGCTCTGGGGCTGTGACGTTCAATGTGTCGATATCCTTCACCGCACATTGCTGCAAGAGTTTTCCGTCTGGCCCACTGATGCCTTGTGCAGCACTAAACAGCATTAACTTGTCGGCACCTATACTTGTTGCGCACTGTACTGCAATGTCTTCCAGTGCGAGGTTAAATATCTCTCCGGTGGGGGAGTAGCCCAGTGGTGACAGCAAAACAATGGAGCCTTCATTCAGCTGTTGGTGTATTCCGGCACTGTCAATGCGGCGCACCTTTCCTGTGTGCAGCAGGTCGACGCCGTCGATGACACCCAGAGGCTTGGCGGTGACAAAATTGCCGGAGCAGACTCTCATGCGCGATCCCTGCATGGGGGAATTCGGCAGGCCCATTGAGAGCAATGCTTCAAATTGGGCACGCAGTGAGCCGGCCGCGTCTTTGACGTGCTCCATGGCATCGGCATCGCTGATGCGCAGGCCCTTGTGAAATTGGCTGGTGATGCCGGCTCTGTCCAAACGCTGCGCTATCTGGGGTCGGCTGCCGTGAATCAATACCAACTTTATACCCAGGCTGTTTAGCAGGGCAATATCGTGAACGATATGGGAAAAGTTTTCGTGCAGGACAACGTCTCCGCCTAGCATCAAGACGAAGATTTTGCCCCTATGGGCATTGATGTAGGGCGCAGTGTTTCTGAACCAGTCGATATTGTCGCGTCCCAGTGTTGTCACGTTGAAATCCAGCGTTTGTTTAAAAGGAAAAGCTTAACAAACCCTGAGCTATTTCCTAATGGGAATAATGCACAAGGCGCGACAGAGCGATCAGAGGCAGTAATGGCCAATGCACTGCTGCAGTAAGGTGATACAGGGTTGTATTTGGCTCAGTTCAAGGTACTCATCGGGCTGGTGCGCCAGGTCTATGGAGCCGGGGCCCATAACAATAGTTTCCATTCCCAACTGCTGCAGGAAGGGGGCTTCGGTGGCGAAAGCTACGGATTCGGCCCGGTGCCCGGTCAGTTTCTGTGCAATTCGCACCAACTCACAATCTTCACTCTGCACAAAGGGAGAGATGTTTTTTAACAGAGAACTGAGTGCTATATCCACATTGTGCTGTTCGCCAATATGCTTCATGCGCTGCACAATTTCTCCCCTAACAGTGTCATTGTCGCCGTTGGGCGTCATGCGTAGGTCGAAGTGCAGCTCGGTTTTGCCACAGATCCGGTTGGGACTGTCGCCGCCGTGAATACAACCCAGGTTCAGGGTGGGAAATGCCACTTCAAATAATTCATTGCTATAGCGTTCACCCAGTTGCGCGCGGTACATGATAAGGTCGCCCATGACGGCGTGCATGGCCTCCAGAGCACTGTTGCCCAGCGCCGGATTGGATGAGTGGCCGGCTCTGCCAGTTACCTGCACCGACTCCATCATTATGCCTTTATGCATTCTTACAGGCACTAAAGAGGTGGGCTCACCAATAATGGCGGCGCGGGCCTTGGGGTATCCGGCGGCGGCTAATGCTCTGGCACCGCTCATTGAGCTTTCTTCATCTGCGGTGGCGAGAATAATCAGTGGTTGTTGTAGCGCCTTGGGGGTGAAAGCTGATGCAGCAGCGATAGCAAGGGGAAAAAACCCCTTCATGTCCGTGCTGCCCAGACCATAGAGTCGATTGTCCCGCTCGGTTAACTTCAGCGGATCGGATTGCCACCGTCCGTCGTCATAGGGCACAGTATCGGCATGGCCCGCTAAAACTAGCCCGCCAGGGCCACTGCCCAGAGTAGCAATCAAGTTTGCTTTACTGCCGTCGTCATTGATGTTCTGGATTTCTATGGCGAAACCCATTTTGGCAAGCCAGCCTGCCAGTGTGTCTATGACGGCCCGATTGCCCTGATCCCAGCTGGGGTCAGTAGAGCTGACAGACGGCGTACCTACCAGCTCCCCAAGCTGTTGCAGTATGACTTTGTGGTTCACTGGCGCAAGCCACTGATAGTACAAGTGTCGCGGCGGTGTTCCGCGTGAGGGGTGAGCGTCTTAACCGAATATCCCCTTAAACAAGAAGAAGAATATAATCGCCAGGCCAGCACCTGCTGGTAGGGTAATAATCCAGGACATGAAAATCACTCCGATAGTGCGCATATTAATGGCGCCAATACCGCGAGCAAAACCTACCCCAAGCACAGCACCCACCAAAGTGTGTGTGGTTGAAACGGGCAGTCCAGTGGCAGATGCAATGACCACTGTGGAGGCCGCGCCCAGTTCCGCGGCAAAACCCCGCGAGGGTGTGAGTTCGGTGATTTTACGGCCTACTGTGGCAATCACTTTCCAGCCGTAGGTAGCCAGACCCACTACGATACCCAGTCCACCCACCAGTAGAATCCACCAGGGCATAGCCGATGTGGCCGCAATATCCCCTCCCGATTGCACAGTACTGGCAATGGCAGCCAATGGCCCCACAGCATTTGCCACGTCGTTGGAGCCGTGGGCAAAGGCCATGGCGCAGGCGGTAAACACCATAAGGATGGCAAAAATTTGCTCAACGTTATCAAAGCGGCTGTCGGGATTGGGCGTTTCCTTGACTCGACCGAGCAATATTCTCCCCAGTCCGGCCACTACAAGTCCTATGAGAGCTGCAACGGGTAGGGCGTTTGCAAAATTGCTGCCCAGGCCAAAATCGAGGTCCAATCCCACATGCTTTAATCCCTTGAGTAGGGTGACCATGGCAATCATAAAACCTACCAGCCACATATACACCGGGATAAACCTTTTGGCCTTATGGAATGGGTCGTCGGTATCGAGGATGAAGATCTTCACGCTCATGAACAGACCAAAGGAAATAGTGCCCGCCAAAAAAGGTGATACCACCCAGCTCATGACTATTTTTCCAACGGCGTCCCAATGAATCGCATCGACAGAGATGCCCACCGAGGCAAAGCCCACAATAGCGCCCACGATGGTGTGTGTGGTTGAAACAGGCCATCCCTTAAGGCTGGCTATCATTAGCCAGGAGCCCGCGGCCAGCAGTGCCGAAAGCATGCCGTAGACCATGAGTTCGGGGCTGTCATTGAGTAATTCTGCGTCAATAATGCCCTTGCGGATGGTTGAGGTGACTTCACCTCCGGCCAGATAGGCCCCCATAAACTCAAACACCATGGCGATCAAAATTGCCTGCTTGATGGTCAGGGCCCGCGAACCCACTGAGGTTCCCATGGCGTTGGCCACATCGTTGGCACCAATTCCCCATGCCATGAAAAAGCCAAAAATACAGGCTAAAGCGAGAAACAGGGTTGCGTGTTCTGCAATGATATCCATCTGGGGAGCCCTATTTCGCTATCAATATTTGTAGACGGTCGCCCACACTTTCGGCAGCATCGGCAACGCCGCCGATCATGCCGATAATTTCGTAGTAAAACATTACATCTACCGCCGGCAACGTGTCTTCTATTTTAAACAGTTTGAGGCGCAGGGCGATGGCTTGTTTATCGGTTTTTCCCTCCAGCCGGTCTAGCTCTTTCAGCATACTCTCAACTACTTTGACTTCTCGCCCGCTAAAGCCTACTTCCAGCAGCTCATCCAGCTGATGGATAGCGGCCAGGGCTTGGGTAGAGGTGGCGGCACAGGTGTGTACAAACTCCATAATGCCTTTTTGCATTTTCTCCGGGAACTGCATGTGCCGGCCGGTGATGATGCCGGCCACGTCTTTGGCGCGGTTGGCGACTTGATCCTGAATGGTGACCAGCTCCAGCAGATCACTTCTGGGAACGGGCAGGAATAAGTTTTTGGGCAGACTTTGACGGATGTCGCGCTTTAGGCGGTCCGCCTCGCGCTCGGCTTCCAGAATTTTCTTGTAGGCCTCCTCAGCTTTTTTCCACTTGTCGTCTATCGTGGCCTGAATGAAGGTGGACAGTAGCTGGGCCGCTGTGTCGGCAATTTTCATATGATCTTGGATGGGACCAATGGGCGATCGACCAAACAAATTACCTAGGGGACTTCTTCTTCTAGCCATACTGTTGCTCCTGATCTCAATTCGCGAAGTATAGGGGCAATTGTAGAATCTGTCACAAAAAACATCTCTGTCGTTGTTAGTGCCCATATCGAGCATACAGGCATTTCAAACGCTTTGAGCCTGACGTGATTCTAGCAGCGGCTGTGTTAGCATATGCCATATGGAGATGGCGTAATTTGGAGTGAAATATGACGGCAAATTTTGGTGAGCACCTGATGGAGCAGCGCCTTTCCCTAGCATCTATGGCGCTGGTTTTGAGTGCAGATGGCCGGGTTGCCGAAAAAGATCTGGAGCGAGTTCGTCAAGCAGCAGTAGGCAGTGTCCATCCCGTTGTTTATTTAGTGGAGCAAAAGCTGGCCGACCAACGCGCCCCTGGTGAGATGCTGGATATAGAAGCGATACTCGCCTGGCTGTCCGAAAAATCTGGCCAAAGCGTTCATCAGATCGACCCGCTCAAAATTAATCTGGGTGCTATCACCGAAGTCATGTCAAAAGCCTTCGCCCAGCGGCATCACATATTGGCCGTTGAGGTGAGTAAAGACGAAGTAGTCATCGCCAGCTGTGACCCTTTTGTGCGGGCCTGGGAGAGCAATCTTGAGCATGTTCTGCGTAAGCCCATACGTAGAGTATTGGCAGACCCCCGTGAGATAAGTCGGCACACTGCGGAGTTTTATACCATGGCCGGCTCGGTACGCGGGGCCCGTGGCGCCGGCGGTTCTCAGGTACCGGCCAAATCGGATAATCTCGAGGCGATGCTTGAGTTAGGCTCCATGAAAGACCCGGACGCCAACGATCAGCACATAGTGAGCATCGTTGATTGGTTGCTGCAGTATGCGTTTGAGCAGCGCGCGAGTGACATACACATAGAGCCCCGACGCGAGGTGGCCAATGTGCGCTTTCGTATCGATGGCGTGTTGTATGGTGTTTATGAACTGCCCCAGCAGGTGGGTGCCGCTGTCACAAGCCGCATCAAAATTCTCGGGCGCATGGACGTCGCTGAAAAGCGTAGGCCCCAAGATGGCCGCCTCAAGACACGTACGCCCGACGGCAACGAAGTGGAATTGCGTCTAGCTACTTTGCCTACAGCTTTCGGCGAAAAGCTGGTGATGCGTATCTTTGACCCCGATGTATTACAAAAATCGTTTGGTGAGCTGGGCTTAGCTGATATGGATCTACAGCGCTGGCAGCAAATGACAGATAGCGGCAGCGGCATTGTGCTGGTAACCGGGCCTACCGGCTCGGGGAAAACCACTACGCTTTACTCCACTTTGCGAAAACTGGCCACGTCGGAGGTAAACGTTTGTACCATCGAAGACCCTATCGAAATGATTGAGCCCACCTTCAACCAGATGCAGGTTAATCAGAGCATTGATCTC
>Ga0308018_10001516_pt1 | contig 10765 bp, 6 predicted proteins | sample Neamet282_FD_203130 | JGI IMG/M metagenome (GOLD analysis project Ga0308018, IMG submission 203130) | Marine microbial communities from water near the shore, Antarctic Ocean - #282 | ecosystem: Environmental > Aquatic > Marine > Unclassified | place: Southern Ocean | collected 2014-10-01
TCCAAAGAAGCTGCCCTTGCAGTATTGCCTGGATAATATGCGATTTTTGCCATACTAATCACTCAGAACCTCTTGTCGATTTCATTGAATAGGCTGACCACTTCATGGTGTGCATCAACCTTTGAATTGATCATGTTTGGTATCTTGCCAATTCCCGATGGTGGGACTAATAGTCCTTGAAGACCACGAATTGGCGGTCCTCCATTACGTGTGAATCCTAATAGCATGCGTGCAGAAATACCGTTGAAGATGTTGCTAATCAAGCCAAGTGGCCCAAGAACCTGACGATATAGTGTAGTTTCATTGACATTACCTGTCCACTTAACACTGCGTCCATACCATTTTACTAAGCGACCATGTTTACCGCCGTAATTACTTGAGTTGAGTAGATATGCTCTTGCAGAGTTTAATCCTCTTGATGCAAGTTTCCCCTCAGGTCCATAACGTGCGATTGATGATAAATCTGCTTCCGCCCATACTCCGTCTGTTTCATTCAATGAAGAGAGAATGCTCTTTCTCTGCTCCACTCCACATCTAGGGTCTTCAGCACGTAGCCATTGCTGTAAATGAATACCTGGTCCTTCGTATGCCTTGTCATAACTTGAGGTGTCCGACATCGATTGAATCAATTGATAGGATAAAATGTCACTCTTTTGATGTAACTCAGTAGCGAGCGATGCATCCATTGTACCAACTGCAGCGCCGTTCAATAAACGGGCGCCTTCTCTTGGGTCGGCTCTCATCCAAGGCTCAGCTCTTGCCCTTGCTGCCTCATATCCTGACAAGTCAACAATTAAATCACGGATAATAGGCAATCCTGGTGCTGGTTCAATTTTCAAATTACCTCTAGCCCCAATTAAATCTGAGACTCGTGCGAGATCTGCAAGAACGATTCTTCCATTAACACGAACTCCAGTAGTTGGAGTACCGCCGTTTGTTCCTCTTCGGAATGCTAAACTGCCATCGACATCTTGCTGGATTGCAATTAACAAATCTTCAACTGTTGCGTGGGCAGGTACTGCGCATGAGATTGTGTCCCAGCCCGATTGTGCAGTGCTAGGACAATATCTGAATAATTCAATAGTTACTGAAATCTCATCCATTACCACTAGACCAGGTGTGAAATCACCCGAGGATACTGAATCATCTCCGCCAGCACCATATGCACTCATTTCCTCAACTAATGATTCGTGGAATACCCCGGCACTATCAACACAAGCAATGCGAGGCAGCACAGTTTTGACCCATGCAGCCCAAGGTTCGTCAAAATCAACATCACATAGTTGAATTTCCTGGATTGAAGTTGCTCCTAGTGCTGAAAACTTTTGATCCCAATCCACTCCGGCTTTACAAAATTCATCATAAGAAGAGTCTCCAATTGCACAAACTGAATAATTAACTCCTGCTAAAGTAGGCGATGAACTGTTTATTCCTTGCCAAAAGTCTTCTGCATTATCTGGCATATCACCTTCACCCCAAGTGGAAGTGATAATCAGTACTCTCTTGGAACCAACCAAATTTGCAGGGTTGTAGCCATCCATATCGACTACATTAGCAATCAATTCATAATTAGCAGCCAACTTTGCAGTTTTTTCCGCAAGTCCCGCTGCATTACCTGTTTGAGAACCAAAGAAAATTGTTAGTGTTCTATCTCCTGCGAATACTGCTGCTAAGGCATCGCTTGTTCCTGCTGAAACAGCAACTGGTGCTGTCGCTGCTACTGCCGCAGGTGCGACTTGGGCAATTGGTGCTGCTTCTTCCGCAGCAGGTGCTGCAGCGCCAGTCATTTCGAACTTGATGATGTCAACTGGGCAGGCTTCTGCTGCCTCTTCGATATAATCTGCGAATTCTTTACCGAAGTCGGCCTTCAAAAAAGAGCCACCGATATTACGGTCAAATACTCCGTCAACACGCACTGCCGCTACAATTTGAGAGGTTTCATCGGTCAATTGAAAGACTTCAGGACAAATGTCCTGACATGCATCACAGGTGATACAATCTTCTTCAATCCAGACCTTTGCGATTACGGACATTCGGGCCACCGACGCTCAAGCACACGCTGAGCAATCTTTCCACCTAAGAACGGCCTTTCAAGGTTACCACAAACCGGTCATACAATTGCGGCAAATAAATGTCTTCAAGACCTTATATCGCAACAGCAAAACTACTACTAAAACTGGAGTGAATAGGCTTCACATTTGGAAGTCGCCCATTCCACCCATGCCTTCGCCCATTGGCACGCCCTTGGACGAAATAACGTCATCGATTCTTAAAATCATGATCGCTGTTTCAGTGGCTGATTGAATCGCTTGTTCAACAACACGCATTGGTTCAAGCACATTCTTGGATTTCATATCTATTACTCCACCTTCATAGACATTGATTCCTGTGTGGCTTGCACCATCTGCATGCGCCTTACGAAGTTCAATTAGAGTAGTAACTGGGTCAAGACCTGCATTTTCTGCTAGTGTCCGAGGGACTATTTCCAAAGCGCTAGCAAAAGCCTCAATAGCCATTTGCTCCAATCCACCAACTGTTTCTGCATATGTTCTCAGATCTCTTGACAAAGCGGCTAGTACGGAACCTCCACCGGTCAGAACTGCACCATCTTCCCAAGCAACTGAAACAACACCTACTGCGTCATCAAATGCTCTTCGAATCTCATCAACAACGTGTTCTGTACCACCGCGAAGTAATACAGAAACTGATTTTGCTTCAGGGCACCCGGTAATGAAAGTCATGTTTGATTCTCCGATTTTCTTTTCCTCAACCTTTGCAGCATGTCCTAAGTCGCTTACTGTTAAATCATCTAAGTTGGTGACAATCTTACCACCAGTAGCCTTTGAAAGTGCTTCCATATCAGATTTCTTGGCACGACGAATAGCCATGATTCCTGCTTTTGCCATGTAGTGTTGTGCTAGTTCATCAATTCCCTTTTGACAGACCAATACAGTTGCACCACTTTCTTGAATCTTTGTTACAAGTCCACGGATATAACTTTCTTCTTCGGCTAAGAAGTGAGCGAGTTGACTAGGGTCAGTAATCTGAATCTTTGCATCAACTTCTGTTTTCTTTACCTCTATGGCAGAATTAACCAATGCAATTTTTGCATCGCTAAGTGAACGTGGCATACCAGAATGAACTCTTTCCTTATCTAGAATAATTCCATCAATTAGGCTAGAGTCTTTGATAGAGCCACCTTGGCGCTTCTCGACTTTGATATCGGAAAGGTCAATTATCCTCTCACCATCTTCAACAAATCCTACTGCATTTACAGCACGAACGCAGATGTCTGCCATGAAAGACTTTACCGCACCAGCAGATTTGCCAGTTAGTGCTGTCTTTGCTACTTCCATCAAGACCGAATCATCATTATTAGTAGGTATTCCGTGACTATCCAATAATTCAACTGCTTTCTCTGCAGCAAGACGGAATCCTTCACAGATTACAGTCGGGTGTACATTTTGGTCGATTAAGTCTTCACTTCTCTTCAATAGTTCACCAGATAGGACAACTGCGGTTGTAGTTCCATCAAAGCAATGTTGCTCTTGAGTTTTTGCGACTTCTATGATCATCTTAGCAGCCGGATGGTCAATGTCCATTTCCTTGAGGATTGTCGCTCCATCATTAGTGATTACTACATCACCCATAGAGTCTACCAACATCTTGTCCATTCCCTTTGGACCGAGTGTTGAACGAACTGCATCTGCAACGGCTTTTGCTGCTGCAATGTTATTCGATTGTGCACTTCGTCCGCGTGTTCTTTGTGTGCCATCTTTTAAAATGAAAATTGGTGCTTGTCCATTACCGTACATTGGATTGAACCTCCCTGTAATTTTGCCGACGGCTCTCCCGACTTGAACCCTACGCTTGCTCGTTAAGTAATTTATTTTACAAAACCGGTATAATTTATCGCTTAAACACGACCATTTTGTTCTAGCCACATCTGCCCATATGCTTCCCATTGGTCCATTGACCAGCCATCTGGCAGACCTTCAGCAGGAACAGGTGGTGCTTGTGCGCCAGGAACTTCAGCAATAGGTGCAGGGGCCACTGGGGCTACTGCGACAGGTGCTACCGAAGGAACTTCTTTGACGGGATCTGGCGCAGAGAATACACCTTGAGATGTTACAGTTGGAGCGGATGCTACGGAACCATAGGTTGATTGTAAACTCTCTTCGTAGCCTTCTTCTCCCCAGCCACCGTAGTCATCTTCTTCTTCTTCAACGAATATTTGGTTCTTGAGGAAAACTCCTCCGACTCCCATGACTACGATGAAAATAATCCAAATCAATATATTCTGGAAATCGAAAGCGGATGATTCCCCATTGACATCACTACCTGCATTTGAGTTCGTTTTAGTCAATATCACTTGCAGGTCGTAATTGGCTGCATCGCTAACAGTCTCTGAACGTGCCCATAATGTGAGGTTTGTAGATAAAGTATCGGAATCCAGATTTAGAAGTGTAGTTTCTGAAATATCAAACACGATAGTAACTGAGCGTTCTTCATTAGCTGCTAAAACAAATCCTCTGTCAGCATTTTGAATTCTTGCTTGGAACCAAGAACCGGATGCACCGTTGTCTAATTCCATAGCAACAGATTGCGAACCAGTGTATTGGTTTCTAACTGAAACCGTGATTGTATAATCTTCTTCTGAATCTACGATTTGTAGTGGTGGTTGGTTGTAAATAATCCTTAACCAGCCGAGTGAACCGACTGAGTAAATCGCTTCCCCTCTAGCAGAAACATTTTGATCTGAAACGCTAGTCGCTATTACGCCAAGTGTTCTTTCTCCATCCGTTCCCTCAACGAACGAGAATCTGACCGATACATTGACACTTGTACCAGTTTCTATTTCAGTTGTGACTCCATCCATTAATCCAGTAAACTCTGCATTCATTCCTTCAGGAATATCTAATGACATTGTGAAGCGGTCTGGATTATTACCATCGTTTCTAACTTCAAAGGCCATAGTTTGAGCAGGGTCACCCGGAATATAGGATTGCTCAGCATCCTCATTAGAAACCCATACTGCAGCAGTATCAAGGATTTCAACGGTAATAGTTAGTTCTTGTTTGATTGAATTATCCACAGAATTAGTAGCGATGACCTTAGCACTGTAAAGGCCAGGCGTTAAGCCAATTGGCATTGGCAAATTAAGAATGATTGTTGATTCTCCATCCCATGCGTCCAATACTGGGCTTTGGGCAGCGGTTATTTCTGCTCCGAGTAGCCAATTTGATTGAGTTACTGAATAATTGTATATTTCATCATCATTTCCTTGATTTAGAATTGTGATGTAAACCTTCTGCGCAACGCCATTTGCTGCCCCTTCGATAGTGAATACATCAGATTCTAAAGATAATTGACGGAAGATCGGAACTTCAAGGTTACGTACCAAAACATCATTTCCGAATAATGCACCACAAGAACCACATGTTGCTCTCAAATTGAAAGAGACGACACCTGGTGATGCATCGCTTGGAGCAGTAATATTGAGAATGTAATTGTCATATTCACCACGGTTGAGAGTAATTGGCAGCGATTGGGATACTCCTGTTTCATTTTCAATTAGTCCAAGCCATCCATCGTCTGAAAATGTTGTTGCGAGATTAAATGCTGCATCTTTATTTCCTGAGTTTTGTAATCTAAATGGAACTGCTATCGATTCCCCTGGACCTACATCTCCAGCATTTAGAGATACTGTAGATGTAAGTGATACACCGAATTGTTCTGAGACAGCAACATCCATCGTCAATCTTCCTTTCTCCCCAGTAGAAGAACTACTTGCATCAGTAAACCAAACTTCCCAAATCACTTGTTGGACATCGGCACCTGCAGGTAAACTAAGATTAACATAAACTTCACGTGTTGCTCCACCTGGAATTGCAGGCATTAGTACATTGAAATCGTGGTCGTTAGATTCTGCAACATCAATTCTAAGCATTGGCATTTGAGGGCTCATCCACGATATATTTGTTACATTTGTTTCGATGTTAACAAGGGCGGTTGAATATCCATTATTGGTAATATCACACTTTAATTGCATGATCCCCAATGGCGGACCTGAATATCCACCAGCAGGGTTATCACAGTCTAATTCCAATGTGTAATCTGAAACTTTTGTGACACCGAATTGAATCCAATCATCAATATGGAATCCTTCACTTGCACCACCTGAATCAGAATTGAAAAGCATTCCCATGAAGAATGAATTGCCTCCGAGGAATAAGTCTGGGTTACTCAAACTTGGATTTTGCGCCCATGTCACCTGCGGGTCCCAAGATAAGTTAGACCATTGACCCGGTGCTGGACTTGGGTTACCATTGGCGATATCCCAGTGCACAGACTCAGTTGCTCTACTGATATTACCGGAGCTGCGCCATAATTCAATTGAGACGGAGTCTCCTGCTTCCATGCTCCCCCATGCTTGAATATGGAATTGGGATGAAATATAATTGCTTGAGTAAAATTGCTTTCGGCAAATCCATGTTTGGTAAATTTGAGACATACCTGAATCAAGTTGTCCTTCTAGACCACATTGCCCATCACTGACTTGGTACATATTTACTAAGCGGTCATTAGCACTTGATGGATAATCCGAACCACCACCAGGCGTGGAATGTCTCCAGTGTTTGGAGCCGACTGCACCAGTGGAATCATCTTGCCATGAACCCGCAGCAGTAGCATCTCCACCACCAACAGGATAGCGAGCGGATAAGAAAGTTAACTTTCCAGGGCCTGCCCAGCCATCAAAAATATCTTCGGCAATCGCAACTGGAACTGATTGTTCCCTCTGGTCGTTCTCATTTCTGTCATCGCCAGGGTAACTAACAGTTGCCCTTAGAATCAAACCACCACTTAGATCGTTTGTCGTAGTGTTAAGAATTGAGTGTGCTGCTGAAGGAGTCCATACAAAGGATTCGGATGCACCCATGCCGCCTGTCATTCCTGATGCAGTCCAACTGAAGGTTTCCATTACGAAACCGATTGGATGTACCACTTCTAGTGTTGCATCTGTTGACTTTCCAATCAAGGAATCTCCCAATCGTTGAATCGACATTGAAATTTCAATTGGTGCTAATTCAAAAACATATTCAACTGTAGTACCATCAGATTGAACCCACGTATCCGGCATTGAACTGCCATTTCCAATACTAATTCCAGTAACTCTAAAATCATCGACAGAACCTCCAGCGCTTACTGGATGAGACAACCCTAAAGCCATTGTTTGTAACAATAATAAAGCAACAAGGGCAACATTTGAGACACGACGCATTAGTACCAACGACTATCGGACATTGCTTCGGGTTATGAAGGTGGCCATCAAATGATTATCCCTAAAAATAGACCCCTATGGGGTCCGAATCAATTCAATTGTATTGATTCAATTTATTGATGAATGATTTCAACTAGGCCCTAGACCTCTAATTGCAGGTTTTTTATGGTCATCTAGATTAGATTCTGCGGAGACAATATCGCCTAAATTACCAAAGTCAAATTCATCCTGAGCCAAATCCGTTATTGATGAGAGCTGATTGCTTGAATCACCGATAATGTCGCTAGCAGCGCTAATACCATCACCCCCGGATAACATTTCTGCACCCGATTGTGCCATTCCCACTCCCTGTGTTGCTGCAGTTGTTGCACCTGGGGCACCTGCTGCCATCGCACCAATACCTTGAACGGCCATTTGTGATTTTCCAGCAGCACCTGTCGCGGCTACTAAAGCGGCAGTAGCACTACCTGCCAATATCATGCCCGCACCTTTGACCACCATGCTGTCAAGGAATGCTGGCTTGTCTCTTTCGCTTCCTGCTTCCTCGATAATCGGCTCATTGCCCATCCTCATCCATTCAGGTGGTTCTCCCGAGCACCCTCCCAATACTGCTAAAGTAGTGAAAGCGGCCATCGGCATAACTGCTAACGCTGTTAGCAAATCAATGAATGATGTGTCAGGAATAGAGGCTACTCCCAATAGCGATTCAAAGAAACTTTTCTCGAAAGAAAAACTTAACCCGTCATCTTCGCCGATCCAACCAAGAACAACTATTGCAGCCATACGTCCCATCATATACAGAACTAAAATCGGTGCTAACCAAGATAGCCTAGTCATTGAAACTAACCATTTTCTTGTCACTGATGCTGCACCGATGTACTTGTAGGCGATTCGAGGAAAATATCTCATCACAAAAACAAGACAGATTAGGTAAACCAATAGAGCCAGTTCTAACCCTCTATCATTTCGTACAACATTTTCCGGCAGAAGTAGCAGAACTGCTAATGGAATCGATGCTAGTATGACTTGAAAGGGGACTGCCAGTAGCATCAAACCACCATGTGTAGAAAGAAATTTGTAGCCCATTACATCTCTATCATAGGCCAATATTGCTAGTTGGCCGTGTGGTGAATTCGCAGCTATTTTTCGGGACTCTCTGCGTTGGTGTGCATTTCTCGGGTTCCGGCTTAACCCGAGTGCCCTTCTCCAACCGCCTCTTTCTATGATTGAAACTGGAGTATATCCACCCATAATCAATGCCAACAATAATGCTAGCATCCCATAAAACAGCGATGCAGCACCTATCCAAGGAACCATTTCAAGTTGAAATGACAACGATACTGAATCTCCAGAATTATCAAAATTAACAAGATATGTCATTGAAAATGCGATTAATGGGGTTAAGAAAATTTGTGCGAAGGCGATTATAGTTAACCACAACCTTGTGCTCAACGGACCCTTGTTAGAGTTCCTTCCCATAACCTCCGGGTATTGCTTCAAACCTCAAAGGTTGCCCTTCGTAATAGCCAAAAAAGTACTTTTTAGGCAGGTCGCCGGTTTTTCGGATTGTATTATAATGAGGGCTATTCTTCACCTTGTTCACTAACAATCGGGTGGCCGTCACTCGCCAATAATCGCATACTGCCAGCAAAGATTCCATCAGATCTCTTTCGGCCTAAGTCAGGCCTTGGCATTTCATCCAGCGTAATGTTACAAGATGAACAACGGACCGCAGTTAATTGCCATTCTGGTTCCGGGAAATCACAACACGGGTGTTGTTTTGACTTATTCATAACAACTTGTAACCGAATCGCCATTTCATAGGTCCAAGGAGGTGGATTCCCCCCAATAAATGTTTGAAGTTTGCTGATTACTGACCATCCCGAACTCAGCCACATCCCAAATCCAAGTGCTGCAGAGCCCCAAACAAGTGATGCATAGCCAGCCGATATTGGAATTAAAGCAAATCCAAGACCTAACCAGTAAAAGGTTCGCATGTGCAATAGCCTTTGAGTTAGATGCGGGCTGAGTGAAATCGGCTCTGGGTGATGTGGAAAATGATAGTTGAATCCTTTGGCGCGAGTAATAATTAATACCGGCAGTTTCGGACTAATATAACCAATGAAACTGCCTAAAATAAATAGAATTACTGACTCTATCATCTTCAATCCTCTTTATTTCTTAGACGCTTTAATGTTGCTTCAACCTTGTCCATGCCCCGAGTAATATCTTTCTGAGAAATTGTATAAGCAAATCTCAGATGCCCTTCACCTGCTGAACCGAAGGCACTACCTGGAGAGCACAATACTCCATCTTTAAGCAACTCTAAGGCGATTTCTTCGCTATTCATACCCTCAACTTCTACCTTTGGAAATACATAGATTGCACCTTTCGGCTTATGGCATTCAACCCCATCCATATTGTTAAGTCGTTCAACTATCAAGTCACAACGTTGCTTGAATTCTGCAGAAACAATATCTGGGAAATCTGAAGCTTCTTGCATTGCTGCCAAAACACCATATTGCATTGCGTCATTAGAACATGCAGTCATGTAGTATTGCATTTTTATTACTTGTTCCATCGCTTCTGGGTTGGTTGACATTATATATCCCAATCTCCAGCCAGTCATTGCAAATGTTTTGGAGAAAGAATTAATCAACAGAACTTTGTCATATCCAGTCCCCATGAATGAAACATGCTCTCCTTCGAATACGATCCGGTCATATACTTCATCTGTAATTATCCACAGGTCATGCTTTTTAGCAAAATTAAGAAGGTCATCTCTCTGCTCCACATTTAGCGTCCCACCGGTAGGGTTACTAGGGAAATTGTACAATATAGCCACTGTATTTTCATCAATGAGTTGTTCTAAACTTTCGACTTTTGGAACAAATTCATCTTCGAAACGACATGGGTAGTATTTGGCATCTCCACCACATAGTTTGGCATCGGGGCCGTATAGAGGAAAATATGGCTCTGGAATCAAAACATTATCTCCTGGGTTTACAAGAGTCAAAAAGAGATTGAGTATTGCATTTGTTCCAGACATTGTAATACAGACATTATCGGAGTTAAGTCCATCTTGATAAGCGCTCCAACTTTCTGCGATTTGTTGTCTTAAGGCAGGAAGACCTGCGGTTGTTGTATACTTGTTATGACCATCTTTCATTGCTTGATAGAAAGCCTCAATCGCAACATTGGGTGGTTGAAAATCTGGCTCCCCCAAACCAAAGGAAATAACATCACCTCCTGCCAAATCAAACATCTTGCGGACGCCTGTAGGCTGTATTGAAAGTACCCTGTCACTGAATGTTCGCATAACGACCCCTCAACCATATTGCATTTCAACCATCGTGAAGGTTCACAGTAGAATTGTGAAACTTCAACCATTTGAATTGTCGTCGTCTAATAATTCAGCATCGATTACTGCTGCTAAATCTTTATCAGCTTCTAACACTTCATCAATTCCATTATCTGAATAAG
>Ga0308018_10001520_pt1 | contig 10760 bp, 4 predicted proteins | sample Neamet282_FD_203130 | JGI IMG/M metagenome (GOLD analysis project Ga0308018, IMG submission 203130) | Marine microbial communities from water near the shore, Antarctic Ocean - #282 | ecosystem: Environmental > Aquatic > Marine > Unclassified | place: Southern Ocean | collected 2014-10-01
TTTGGAAGTGGATGATTCCAAGTCAATTATCGCATCTACAAGTCGGGTTTGAGATAGATGATGGTCTCTATGAAGTACATAGTTTAACCAAGGGCCGTGATGGTGCAAGGAGGCTATTGAGTTTACGAAATGTGGGCTTTGGTGTCGCACTCTACATGATGGCAATGACAGGGGTGTTACTCCTTATTGCTGAATTAATCTTTGACCCCGAGGTTTACTATTTGCCCAATATTTTATTGATGGGAATTCTAGTTCTTGTGCCAATCGTGATTTCACCATGGGAATCACTTAATGGCCAATTATTAGGCAAGAGAGGCGGTGGTAGCCGGAAAAAAGTAGTCCGATTATTATTCAGAAGAGTCAGTACATTAGTGGGTCTATTCACAGCTTCAATTGCATCATATTTCTTTTTGCTACCGGAACTTGAACCATCGCAAAAACCATTGGCCTTTGCGGTTGCTGGTTTAGTATTCATGGCCCCGACAATTCTAGCATATGGCAGAATTATGGGTGCGTCTTGGAATATGCTGATGATTGGAAAATACCGCACTTGGCTAGGGAGACCAAATCCAATAGATGCTGTGAAATTGGGTATTGTCGGGCGAGCATTTGCTTTCATCTTGATTCTGTTTCTACTAACTATGCCTCTAACTGCAATTAATGGAATTGTAACTGTAATGTATATTATGATAAACAATCCTGATAATTCACAGGAAGTCCTCAATTATGGTGGTATCTTAGGGCATGAATTCTACCTACTGATTCAAGAAAATCCACTATTGGCTGAATGGGAAGCATTGAAAAGTTTGCCAGAAGTATTAGCGGCATATCTTTCTCTAAATATTGCGATTGTAGGTCTAGCGTTTATTTTTGAACTTATTCGTAACCTATTCCTTGGGGGACAGGCATTTGGTGGATTGGGTGGTGTTCTATTAGCGACTCCAAGAGAAATCCGTTCTGAGGACAAGGCTCAGGCGAGGATTCTATACTTCGCATTCGCAGGTTTTAGTGGTTATACTGCACTGCTATTGATTCTAGTTTGTTACAAAGAATTTGGTGCTTTGATGCCATTCATTGACTGGTTTGAAACAAATGGTTTTGATGAGAAAAACCGACTTTTGGTTACATGGATTTTCATTGCAGTCGGACAAACAATTTTCCTCATAACATGGGTGCTTTCGGTGGCAAAATTCAATGTCCTGCGCAATCTAAAGTTTGATTTAAACCCAGATGAAAGGCGTGATGGTGTAATAATGAGTGGTGGTGGGAATTGGATGTTCGATCTGGTTGATGACGCCGCTCTCAAGAATGATGTCGATGCTCTTATTCGCTTCCAAATGCGTTCAATTGATGAAGATGAGGCTATTGTTAGAATGGCGAAAAGTCGGGCACGAATGTTGGAAATGGCAATCCGTGGATTGTGGCCTGCTGCTATTGAAGAAGCAAAGAAAGTGCTAGCACAGGCTGGAGGCGATAATGATGAAGCTAGGATGATTATTGCCGCTGGTCACATTGCTTGTCGAAGATTAGATGCTGCTAGAGAAGCGCTTCATAACCTACAACAACCAGAAGGCTATGATGAACCCGAATTGATGGCATTCGTGTGTGAATGGTTTGATCCATGGAATGGTTCGGTTGATTCAGACGATTTATGGGATTGGGAAAACAACCCATGTATCGATCATCTAAACGACTTGATGCGGATGATGCGTTCATGGAGCCCACAACCTGCAGATGGAGTAATGCACACGGATAATCTAACTGTTAATGCAAGGCTTTCGCATATTGCACTCCTACGGGCCCAGTGCCACCACAAAGAAGCCTTTGATATCGCACTTAGATTGGTAAGGGAAAACCCATTGATGGTTAAACCAAGAATTGCTGCTTCATTATGTTTGGTGGATAGAGGTGAATGGCACAGTGCTCTTAACGTCTTGACTGAATTGGAAGAAACAGATCCATATGACCCGAGGGTGAAAGCACTTGCTAACATTCTTGGTCGGCCAAAGAACAACACAGAAGACGATATTCTTGAAGTGGCGTTGACCCAACCTTCCACGAAACGTTCGCGAAGGTGGATTGATGATGCACCGGTGAATCCGGTTGCTGCTCTGATGTTGAAGAGTGGTGTTGATGAAGCATTGAATGCTAATATTATGATTGCAGCATCTAGTGCAGTTGAGAAGAAAATGACACCTCGATTTACTTCTGGAATTATTTCACAAGTCATAAACTGGGGTATTCTAACTCCATTGTGGTTATTGGCCGGAATATATGCCTCGGGCGAACTTGGTATGCTGGAAGGATTAGCAATTTCACTTGGGCTCATCATGGTGCATCAAAACGCCCGACGCTTCAATAAACAGCAATCACGTGTTATTCGACATCGTGATCAAAAGGCAATGGTTGCATATGCTAAGAGAATTAAACGCCATAAGATCAAACTTCAAAGAAATGAAATGCCAGTAGGGACCCATCTGTTGCTATCTGGTATGCTGCTTACGATCAATGGAATCGTCTATGACATCGGACTACCTGGTTGGATGACATCTCTTATCCCTAAGGAAAGTGAACGAGCAGTAAAACCCAAACTCGCTAGAAGAGCAAATACCATGAAGAGAGAAAAAGATGCAAGGATGCAGAACCTTTCACCTGGTTGGTGGCTAAAGAGGCCAAAGGAAGATGGCGCAGATATTGCGGCTATGGAGAGGCTCGTTGGCCCTGTTGCATACCGTGGCCGTGCCCAAGTAATTCAAAGGAAGTCAGGCAAGGCAGGACGACCCTTAGGCCGGTCTCCAAACTCCTCGAATATAATGTCATCAGACCTCAAAAGAAAGGGAATACCACACAATACTATTCTCTCAGAGAAGCAATCACGAACGACCCGCCCAGGTGGGTCTCGTAGGCCGAATTGATACTTTATCTGGTCCTTCCTTGATTCCAAAGGGTCAAAGGCCGTATGTGAAAGGCAGGTGCATGGTTGAATCCAGAGGTAGTTGGAGTGCCAGCCCTGAGAATCTAAATCAAGCACAAATTGTGATGAATGCCGTATCAGATAGTGGTACACTTTATCGCGAAGGCCTTGGAATGATTGCTAGTGAAAACATCGTATCACCAATGGTTCAGAAAATTGTATCTAGCGATTTGCATGGGAGATATGCAGAAGGGCTACCTTTCAAGAGGTACTACCAAGGTTGTGGAGGATTTGACACAATCGAAGAACTTGGTCTTAATTTGGCAAAGAAATTATTCAATGTACCTTTTGCTAATATTCAATCGACAAGTGGAACCGTTTCTAATATTGCTGCGATGAAGGCCTTAGCTAAACCAGGTGATTCTATTACAGCAGTATCTACTGCAGATGGCGGACATATATCTCATGCTAGAATGGGAGCGGTAGGATTGAGAGATTTGAATCTCTCTACTTATCCATGGGATGAGGACAGAATGGAGCCTGATATCGATGCTTCAGCAGCATTGATTAGAGAAACTGCTCCTAAAATTGCATTATTTGGCCAATCGGTATTTCTTTTCCCAACCCCTCTAAAAGAACTTGCAGATGCGGCCCATGAAGTAGGCTCGACTGTGATGTATGATGGCGCCCATGTGCTTGGATTAATTGCAGGTGGCTGTTTCCAAGACCCCCTCCATGAGCGTGCTGATGTAATGACCGGTTCTTCGCACAAAACCTTCCCCGGACCTCAAGGTGGCTTCATCCTTTCATCGAATGAGGATGAAAAGTTTCAGCGACGATTAAACAATGCAGTATTCCCCGGAACTTGTTCCTCATACCATCTTCACCATGTAGCTGGAAAGGTGATAGCATTAGCCGAATTTGAGGAATATGGTGCTGAGTTATCACGCAACACAATTGCGAATGCTCAATCATTTGCTGCGGCTTTAGCAGCAGAGGGCTTCGACGTATTAGCGGAGTCTAGAGGGTATACTGCCTCGCACCAAGTTCTAACTCGGCACGGAGATTTAGATTCAGGGGCGGGAACAAAAGCTGCTGATTTGCTGGAACAAGCAGGTATTATAACCAATATGAATATGCTACCAGGTGATACAAAAGCATTGACTCCATCAGGATTGAGATTGGGCGTTCAAGAATTAACTCGCGTCGGAATGGGTACTGATGAAATGCTGGATGTCGCACGATTCTACGCACGTGTATTACTTGATGGCGAAGATCCTGCAGCAGTAAAGAGAGATGTCAAAGAGTTCAAATCTGATTATCAAATTATCCGATATTGTTTCAATGAAGAACAAAGTAATGGCTATCCATTGTGATTATTATGCCGCTGATAGACGAGGCCGAAACTCTTCTTGATGAAGGTCTGATGTCTATTCTCGAATCCAATTTTACAACTCGAAATGGATTGATATTAGATCTTCATGGTAACGCATGGCTTCGTTGGCGAGCAGATGGTTTAGATGCTTGGTGGAGAATGTTTGAGGAAGCGATAGATGCACCGATGGGTCGACGCCTAGCCAATTCTGCATGCGATGAAGAAGAATGGCTTCTAAACTCTCTGGAAATTGATCACTCCGGATTTTTCCGTCGGAAGAAATCTAGCAAATCTCTTATTCAGCGTTGGTGGATGCGAGGTTGGGGAGAGCCATCAATTAATCCGCCCTGCATTGATGGCATTGGTTTGACTCCCATTTTTGCTGGATTATTACAGGCTGCAATCGAGCGCATAGATTCTAAAAGATATCGAATGCGCTGGGAGGAAAAAACCCCTGAATCTTGTATTTTAACTCTAGGTGAATCCAACCACCCTGTTCCTTCAACAAATCAGTCTTGTGAATCATATAGCCCCGGAAATCCGTATCTAATTGATGTTGAATCAGGATGGCGGATAGATGGTCAAAGGTTTCATTTGTTGCCAGCAGGATTGTTCAATAGATTACAGGGTTCTTGTGCAGGTTTGATTGCCAACATTAGTGACGATGAAAGAGCGGCTTGGCCAGTAATAGATGATGGGTTTTTGTCGATAGCTATCGCTTGTAAGAATCTGTATATTGCTGGAGAGGAGATATTTTTGGCCTCTGATGTAGACGGTTGGAAGGAGAGTTGTAATGCGTATTTTGCTCCACGGGGAATGTCTACACCATTATCTGTGAAATCATTGGACAACAATGGTGGAATTGAATTAATTTTCAAAGAGGTACCAATTCCTTCTATCACAGTTGGTTTTCTGGCTGGTGCTTGGACTAGATGCGAAGGCCGACCGGTGAAAGTCGGCATTGAAATAGAGAGTGGTAGTGTGAATATAACATTGCAAAGTAGGTATGAAATCGCTTAAACCTTCACCCTTGAAGCAGCGACATAGTCAAATCATTCACCGTGAAGGTTTATGACCGGAACAGTACTCGAGTAATTTGCATTAGTGTGCGGAGCGTATTATCATGACAATGTCACACAACCAAATGGCCTATGTTGCTATAGTTTCAACTCTAATTTTCGGATCGCTTTTCGTAGGTGCTACGGGCGTCCTACAAACAAGTGAAGATTACGGAGATTACGATTCTGTTGTTGAAGAAGACTTGATTGGTGAGGGTTCCGATACTGGAATCTCAAAGGATTCTGATGGTGACGGTTTAGCCGATGCAGTCGAGAACCAGATAGGTACTGATCCATTCGACCCTGATACCGATAAAGATACGATGTCAGATGGCTGGGAAGTCGCTAATGGGCTAAATCCCCTTGATAATGGTGAATCTGATGATGTCGATAATGATCCTAGTGAAGCAAACTCCGAAGGTGCTGAGGAGCAGGACGAAGAAGATTCCTGGCCAAACCCTGACGACGGTCCTAAGGGAGACCCAGACCGAGATGGTCTAACCAATTCAGTTGAAGTTATTGAAGGAACTAATCCTCGCTTAGCAGATACAGATGGTGATGGTCTCAATGACAAGTGGGAAGTTACCTACAAGCATGTTGTTAACCACCCTGCTGGGAATTACACTCTATTCGATCCACTATCTGTTAACTGGGATTGTGTTGAATTAAATGATGGAATGGAATTAACTCTAGAGGACCACTTCAACGGAGAGAATGGAATTGCAAGTTGGGACAATCTAGCCAATGCAGCAGGCCAGCACTCTTGTGATCAAGTATTGGATTCTGACTCGGATGGATTATTCAATTTGGAAGAAGAACAGTACGGGACCGACCCGACTAAGGCTGATTCGGATGGAGATTTGCTAGACGATATTCACGAAATTTCAAATTCTACTATTTTTGTAATGAAGGCTACTGGACAAGACTGTGGCTTGAGTCTGCTAGACCCAGTCTCACGTGATGCTCCATTCCAAACCGAGGCTCTGGAGAACGGGCTTGCTTGGTTTAAGGAAGATATGGATGGCGATGGACAATTGAATGGCCCTTCCGACTGGGATACAGATGGTGATGGAATGCCAGATGGTTTCGAATTTTGTTTCGCTAATGTATTGGAGCACCCAAGTTCGGGTAGCGCAATTGCATCAACTCAGTTATTAGACCCAGCAAACAATTCCGATGGCTATGGCGATTGGGATGAGGATGGAATGAATAACATTGAAGAATATCAAGTTGCAAACACTTTCGGTGTGGATAAATTCACCTCTCCTTGGCATGCAGATACTGATGAAGACGGCATGCCAGATGGTTGGGAAGCAACCAATGGACTCGACCCTAGAGATGGTTCCAATGGCGACATCGACTCTGACCGTGACGGATACGATGCCGATAAAAATGGTAGAGTTCAATTTTCGACATTAGAAAATGCTGCGCTTGTTATAGCAATCGATGTCGAATTAGATGATTGGGTTTTAGCAAATCAAACAGTTGCACGTGCTAGAATCACTCTTTCGGGAGGAAATCAACAAGTTATACCTCTTGTCGCCCCAGTTGACGGATATGTTTACTCAATCAATGTAGAGGTTGGAGATACAATCGAGAGTCGTCTTACTACTTGGATTGAAATTGTGGAATTGGATGAGATGTTCACCAACCTCATGGAATATAATGCGAGAGATTCTGATGGAGATGGAATAATTGACGGTCGTTCAACAGATCCACTAAACAATGATACTGATGGGGACGGTCTTATAGATGGAATTGAAGTGATTGGCTGGGAAATATTGGTAGTTAATAGAGGAGTACAACACACTCACGTTACTTCAGACCCTGGTCTTTGGGACACCGATGAAGATGGACTTTCTGACTTCAGGGAATACAGCGAAATCTGTGATACTGGATCCAACGCCTCCAATGCAGACACCGATGGTGATGGCTTGAATGACCAAGCTGAAGCATTGAACGGTTTCACATGGTATGGGGAGAGTTACTTCACCAGCCCATGTATGTATGATACTGACAATGATGGTTTGGAAGATGGAGAAGAAGTAACTCTAGGTATGGATAACTTCCTAACGCATGCTAACAATTCCGACACCGATGATGATGGGTTAATGGATGGTCATGAAGTTCTATTCGTTCCTAGGCCATTCCAGAATCCAACAAATCCGCTAATCAATGATACTGATGGCGACGGCATGCTTGATGGCTGGGAAATGCAAGTGGAATCGGTTGAGGATAACACAAAATCTCATTCTCTTTGGGTTTCCACTGATTTGTGGTTACCACCTGGTTGTGAATCAATGATTGAATGTGGAGCAGATTCTGGCGGATACGTTTGGAAGAATTGGCTAGGCGGTTTCATTCTTGAAAAGAAATATGAAATTCACGAGATGAATATGACAAACTTTGTAGTACCTACAAATCCAATATGTGGAGGCTGTAACGGTAGATGGGCTCTTGACCCGTCGGAAGGTTCTCTGAAGGACGACACTTATGACATCGATAACGACACACTCGCTAACGGTGCAGAAGCCCCAGATAGATGGGATACTAATCCAGTTGATGATGATACAGATGGTGACATGCTACCAGACGGCTGGGAAGTAAAATACTCAGAGCAAGCACTAATTTTGGGATTGGTTGACAACTCAACATTCAGCGCAAATGGCGCTCGTGGTGTTATGGACCCATCATTGAAAGATTCTGATTTAAATGGAATCGATGATGGTATGGAAGACCCAGATCATGATGGCTTGAATCGTACAGGACTGATTGCTAAATATTGTCCCTCATATGATGACCCTCAATCAAGTAATTGTCACATAGACCCTGACAGTGCAGACGGCAAGATGTTCTATGACAACCTAGAGAATTATACTAACTTAGAGGAGTACATCAATGGAACCAATCCAATCACCAATGATACAGATGGTGATGACTGGGATGATGGACCCGAAGTCTTCTACCAAGACCATGATGATGATGGTATGGCTACTGGCTGGGAGTATTACTTCAACTTCGACCCCTATGACAGTGCAGACCGTATGGTCGATACAGATGGTGACGGACATACCAACTACTGTGAATACAAATGGGATACCAACCCACGTGACATCAACAGTTTCCCAGGTCAAGGTCAACTTTGCAACGCCTTTGAGGAGTGATAAATGAAGCGATTATCGAGGACCAACTCCGTGTTGGCCTCGCTATTACTTTTGACCGTTCTGCTGCCAAATAGTAGTGCGATTGATACCTCGTCTTCAGGTAGCAGTTCTGAAATTACCAGCAATTTAGAAGATGGTTCTTGGTTTAATGAAACATTATCTATCGATGGTTCAACAACTATTCCGGCACAAGATGCTAATTGGATCCTATACGATGTCACAGAGCCCTATTCCGATTGGGTTGTGTTGAGAAGCGGGGACTACTTTAGTGAAGTAATTCCAGTTGATGAAGGATTATGGGTCTGGTCAATAACAGTGGATGTACAAGGGCTAAATTGCACATGCTGGCTGGAAATTAGTCAACCCGTTGGTCTCGAGAAAGAATTCCTTAATCGAATTATATTTATTGGTGAAGGGCCCCATAACCCTGTAATCTCCCCCTTGCATGAAGGGACTATTATTGTCGATGAACCTGTACAACTATCTGCGATAGGCGTCCTTGCTGATAGCAGTAATTCAGATACCAAACTTTCGTTATCTTGGTGCTATGCTCCATTGGGTGCATGTGATGGTAATACGACCACGTCAATAGTAAATATTACGTGGACCGATGATGAAGGTACATTCACGATTAATGCTACAGAATTAGGGTTACATGATGGAGTTTGGGCCTTCACCTACACCTTGCAAGATGAATACCTACGGTACTCTCCTCCTGTCAACGTTAGAATTTATGTTGACCAGACTAACCCCGAAGCAGAATTAATTTCTCCACAGCAGGCCTTAGAAGGTGATTTGGTAATAATAGATGGCAGTGAATCTAGAGATGGTGTTTGGGGACCCAATTTGCAAGCATTATGGTATATCACCCAACCTGATGGTGTGCTAAGGGTGGCTGAGCAATCAGAAACTGATGGAATGGTATTCTCCTTACTTCCCGAACAGTCTGGTATCTATTCCATCCAAATTGATATTGTAGACATGGTAGGTAGACGTTCAAGCGCAACAGTTACTATCAATATTGAGAATGTTGAACCAACACTCAATTTACTGATGGATGACCTCGAAATATCTAATTTGAATTCATGGAAATTAGTAGATGGTGAAGATTTAGAGATGTTCGCTTTGGTCCAGGATACTGATAGCGACAAAGCCTCAATGAACTATGAATGGTACCTCAATAATGAATTAATTTCCACTTCAGCGCAATTGAAAGCCAAAAATCTGAATGTTGGTACGCATGAATTACGCTTGGTAATTATTGATAATGACGGTGCGAATATCACTCATGAAATGGATATCATAGTCAGTGGAAAATCAGATTCAACTAAGGATGGATTTAATGTAATGGCGGTTTTATTATTCATTGGAATAATTGCTATTGTTGTGGTTTATATTCGACGAAATAGATTATCGGAATTTGAGTCCTCTAGTATGCCTAAGTGGGACACTTCAAGCAAATCTATTTCTGTTGAAGACACAAATCCAGAACAAGATGATAATGGGATATGGATTGATTCTAATGCCTCCAATGGAGGCAAGGACTGAAAAATCAGTCCCTACACCGGATACACATGTGGGACGACTCTCTACAGGCAGTGGGTGCAGAACCTGCTGCAATTAGCGATGACGAGTATCGTGCTCGACAAGCACGATTATTTTCGCAACTTAGGCCCAATGATTTGCTAATCATTACAGCTCCACATGTTTCTACGCGTTCAAACGATGTTCACTATCCTTACCGTACTAGTAGTGACATGTTGTATCTATGTGGCTGGGAAGATTCCGATGCTGTATTCTGTGCATACAATGATGATGGAAAATGGATTTCTGCAATTTTCGTTCAACCAAAGGATGTTCTCAAGGAGATTTGGGAGGGCCGTCGCCCTGGAACCGTCGGTGCTGTAGCAAACTGGCCAGTAGATGTTGCATATTCCCATGACGAATTATCTGAAAACCTGTCAAAAATGCTTGTTGATTGCTCGCGTGTATTTGTCAAGATGGGGGTTGACCCAGATGTTGATTCGTTAGTAGAACAAGAAATGAAGACTAATAGTCGTGCAAAGCAAAAATTGGGTACTGGCCCGGTAAGTATTGTAGATCCATCTCCTCAAATTAATGAACTAAGATTGCGCAAATCAGCAGCAGAAATCGGATTGATGCGCCATTCTGCAAAAGTTGCAAGTCAAGCACACATACAAGCCATGGCCAACACAAAACCTGGTGTTGGTGAATGGCAACTTGAGGGT
>Ga0308018_10001523_pt1 | contig 10751 bp, 10 predicted proteins | sample Neamet282_FD_203130 | JGI IMG/M metagenome (GOLD analysis project Ga0308018, IMG submission 203130) | Marine microbial communities from water near the shore, Antarctic Ocean - #282 | ecosystem: Environmental > Aquatic > Marine > Unclassified | place: Southern Ocean | collected 2014-10-01
AGCGCGGCGACGCGTTGGATTTCGCTGTCGGTGTATTCCTGGGTGTCATAGGCGCGGCGGCGTCCGTCGGGCAAGGTTTCTACACCGCGTGGTTCGCCGAAATAAACACCGCTAGTAGATTCCCGCACAATCAGCAAATCAAGCCCCCGAACGACTTCCTCTTTCAAGGTCGAGGCGCTGACTAATGCGTCGAATACGATCGCCGGGCGCAAATTAGCGAAAAGGTCCAATTCCTTGCGCAGGTGAAGCAAGCCCATTTCGGGGCGCAGGTCGCGTGGGGCGTCATCGTATTGCGGTCCGCCCACCGCGCCGAACAACACGGCGTCGGCGGCCATGGCGTCGGACATGGTTTCGTCCGTTATCGGCGTGCCATGGGCGTCATACGCTGCACCGCCAACCAGACCTTCAGTAATTTCAAATGTCACCGAACGGCGATGATCAAACCAATCCACGACCCGGCGAACCTGCCCCATGACTTCGGGACCAATGCCGTCACCCGGCAGAATTAGCAGTGATTTGTTGGCGGCCATAACAATTTCCTAATGTTAGCGTCTTGTAAAACTGCGGCGGAAGCCGCGCTCAACTTGCGGCTGGTTCGCGATACAGCCAGGGCTCCAACATTTTTTGCTTCGCCTCGAACCCGCCGATGCTTTCCTTCTTCTGCATGGTCAATCCGATATCATCCAGGCCATCCAGCAGGCATTTTCGGCGAAATTCTTCAACATCGAATTTTACGACGCCACCATTTGGGCGACGGATTTCCAGGGTCTCCAGATCGATCGTCAGTTCTGGGTTTTCCTTGTCCCGGGCGTCAGCCATCAAGGCGTCGAGTTCGTCTTTCGATACGCGGATCGGCAGGATGCCGTTTTTAAAGCAGTTGCTGTAAAAAATATCTGCGAAGCTCGTGGAAATGACGCAGCGGACGCCGAAGTCCAGCAGCGCCCAGGGTGCGTGTTCGCGGGATGATCCGCAGCCGAAATTGTCTCCGGCAACTATAATTTTGGCATCGCGATAGGGTTCTTGATTGAGTATGAATTCAGGCTTTTCTGAGCCGTCCTCATTGAAGCGCATTTCTTCAAATACAACTTTGCCCAGGCCGGTGCGTTTGATCGTGCGCAAATGCAGCTTGGGAATGATCTTGTCGGTATCGATGTTGACCATGTCCATGGGCGCCGCGACGCCACTGAGTTTGTTAAACTTTTCCATTGGTTTTACTCTATCAATCTTTCATCAACTCGCGAACATCGGTGAGCTTCCCGGTAATGGCCGCGGCTGCGGCCATCGCGGGACTGACCAAATGTGTGCGACCGCCGCGTCCTTGGCGGCCTTCGAAGTTCCTGTTGGATGTGGACGCACAGCGCTCACCGGGCTGCAAGCGATCGACATTCATCGCCAGACACATTGAGCATCCTGGTTCGCGCCAGTCGAATCCGGCTTCGATCAGAATTTTGTCCAGGCCTTCTTGTTCCGCCTGTTCCTTCACCAATCCTGAACCGGGAACAATCAGCGTGCGGATGCCCTCGGCGACCCTGCGGCCTTTGGCGACTTCCGCAACCGCGCGGATATCTTCGATCCGGCCATTCGTACAGGCGCCAACAAAGATCGTATCGATTTCAACATCGGTCATGTTCGTGCCCGGTTGAATGCCCATATAATCGAGCGCGCGTTGCATGCTTTCGCGTTGGACTTCGGTTTCTGCATCCTTCGGATTGGGCGCTTTGCCGGTGATCCCAACGACGTTTTCCGGGCTGGTACCCCAGGTCACTTGTGGGTCGATCTCCGACACATCCATGACGACTTCCTTGTCATAGACCGCGCCTTCGTCGGACGGCAGTGTCTTCCAGAAGTTGATTGCTTGTTCCCACGCGCCACCTTTGGGCGCCATCGGGCGTCCTTTTACATAGTCGAACGTGGTCTCGTCCGGAGCGATAATGCCGGCGCGTGCGCCGGCTTCGATGGTCATATTACTAACCGTCATGCGGCCCTCCATGGACAGCGCGCGAATGGCCGGGCCCGCATACTCGATGACATGGCCGGTGCCGCCCGCCGTGCCGATTTTACCGATAACCGCGAGGATCAAATCCTTAGCTGAACACCCAAACGGCAGATCGCCATTGACGGTGATGCGCATATTTTTCGACGGTATCTGCAACAAGGTCTGCGTCGCCAGCACATGTTCGACTTCCGACGTGCCAATGCCAAACGCCAAGGCACCAAACGCGCCGTGGGTGGCGGTGTGGCTGTCGCCGCAAACGATGGTGTTGCCGGGCAGCGTAAAGCCTTGCTCTGGCCCTATGATGTGGACAATACCGTTGCGCAGGTCGTCGACTTCAAACAGCTCGACGTTGAACGCCGCGCAATTTTCGCGCAACGTTTCAATTTGTATTCGCGAATCTTCCTCGATTTCGCCGCTTCGTTCGGTGGCGATATTGTGGTCTATGACCGCCAGTGTGGCGTCGAGACGGCGCACGGGACGATTGCTGTTGCGGAGTCCTTCGAACGCCTGAGGGCTGGTGACTTCATGCACTAAATGCCGATCAATATACAACAGGCAGGTGCCGTCATCCTGGACTTCGACCACATGGTTGTTCCAGATTTTGTCAAATAATGTACGGGGTTTCGACATCGTGCTCCCTCTCGTTCTTTAATATCGCACTACATGCGGCGCGACGTGGCCTTAGCTCTTCGCTTTGTCGGCACGCCGGTGTGTGACGCGTTCGGCGATACGCGCGGATTTGCCCCGGCGACCGCGCAGGTAATACAATTTGGCGCGGCGCACGGCACCCCGGCGCACTACTTCAATCGAGTCGATCCGCGGGCTGTAGAGCGGGAAAACCCGTTCCACGCCTTCGCCATAGCTGATCTTGCGCACGGTGAAGGCGCTGTTGACGCCGCCATTTTTGCGCGCAATGCACACGCCTTCGAACGCTTGAATACGCTCACGCGTGCCTTCCACGACCTTCACGTTAACACGCAGGGTGTCGCCTGCTTGAAATTTAGGAATGGGTCGTTCGGCGGTCAATTTGGCGACCTGTTCCTGTTCGAGTTCTTCGATGATATTCATGATAATGTCCTTGCTTTCTTGATGTCTTGCACATGACGCACCCAAAGGTCGGGCCGTCGCTCGCGCGTAATTCGTTCGGCCTGGGCGTGACGCCAGGCGCGTATTTTTTCGTGGTGACCGGACAACAAAACTTCCGGTGTTGGGCGATCGCGCCAAATTGCTGGTCGGGTATAGTGTGGATATTCTAGCAGGTGGCGTGAAAAACTTTCTTCGGACAGCGAGTCTGGCGTTCCCATGACGCCGTCCAACAAACGCACACAGGCGTCCAGGACGACAAGGGCTGCGGGTTCTCCGCCGGACAGGACAAAATCGCCAACGCTGACTTCTTCGATAGGGTTAGGCCCCGCTGCACGCGCTTCAATGACGCGTTCGTCAATGCCTTCGAAACGACCGCACAGCAAAGTCAGGCCTGGTCCTGCCGCAAAACGCGCGGCCATATCCTGATCGAACGGGCGGCCTCGGGGCGATAAGTACACCAGCGGTCCCGGTTCCCCTTCTACCGTGTCGATGGCGGCGTCCAGCACGTCGGCGCGCATGACCATGCCCGGCCCACCGCCGAACGGTGGCGCATCGACCGTGTGGTGTTTGTCGATGGCGAATTCACGAATATCGACGGTGCGAAGGTCCCACAGATCTTCCGCCAGGGCGCGCCCGGCGAGCGATTGGCCCAAGGGTCCGGGAAACATATCCGGGAAAATTGTCAAAACGCGCGCTGACCAGCCGTTCATTCCCCGTCTCCCTCAGATGATTTTTCCCGCGTCGCATCAACTGCGTTGGGTGGATTGACGACAATCTGGCCCGCCGCAATGTCGACGTCCGGTACGACGTCATGGGTGAACGGCAATAACACGTTCCCACCCTCGGCAAGATCAAATTCGATCATTTCCCCGGCGCCGAAATCATGCAGGGCTCGAACGGTTCCAAATGCGGATCCATCCTTGCGCACCGCCGTCAACCCGATGAGGTCGGCGTGGTAGAATTCGTCGTCGTCGGCGTTGGGTAATTCCGACCGGTCCACCCACATTTCAACGCCGCGCAAAGCTTCCGCAGCGTTGCGGTCCGTGACGTCGTCGATGCGTCCCAAAAGCACACCCTTGGCGGCGCCCGTCAATGTCAGACCGAAGGTTCGTGTTCCCGTCTCATCACTCAAGGTGCCATAGGCGGCGACGTCTTCCGGCGTGGCGGTGAAGCTTTTCACGCGCACGAACCCCTGGACGCCATGCGCCCCGGTGATTACGCCTACGCAGATTCGCTGATCCACCATATTTATCGCCTGTTTCGCCATCTTGGGTTCCGCCGGTCGTTAGACCGGTTTATGCGGACTCTTCTTTCGCTTCTTCTTCGGGAGCGGCTTCTTCAGCCGGGGCTTCTTCCGCTGGCGCCGCTGCAGCTTCCGCCGCCGCTGTGGCCGCTTCTTCGGCTTCCTTCAACCGTTCCTGCGCCTTCGCTTTGGGCAAGTGTTGCTTGGTTTGCGACGGAATGGCGGGCTTTGCCGCAATTTCCGCGGCCCCCAGGAACCGCGCGACGCGGTCGGAAGGTTGCGCGCCGACGGACAACCAATGCCGGATTCTGTCTTCAAGTAAATTAATCCGGTTAGGATCGTCCTTGGCCAACATTGGGTTATAGGTGCCGACCTTTTCGACGTAACGGCCATCACGGGGCATCCGGGCGTCGGCCACGACAATACGGTAATACGGGCGTTTTTTCGCGCCGCCTCGGGCTAGTCTAATTCTCAGCGACATGCTGGCTCCACTCCTTAGTTTAAAATTCGCGTGTTCGTTTGGTTCAAAATTCTAGATCAAAACGGGCTATTGGACATGCCTGGCATCAGGCCCTGAAGGCCTTGACGCATCATGCCCTTTTTACCCATCTTGCTCATCCGTTTCATGACCTTGCTCATGGTCTGAAATTGTTTCAACAGCTTGTTCACGTCCTGCACCGTGGTGCCCGACCCCGCCGCGATGCGGCGTTTACGAGACGCGTGAATTAGTTTGGGTCGGCTGCGTTCTTTCTTGGTCATCGACGAAATGATGGCTTCCTGTTGACCAATCATGCGTTCGTCGATATTGGCTTTGGCCATCTGGTCTTTCATTTTGCCGGCACCAGGCAGCATATCCATCAAGCCCGACAAACCGCCCATCTTACGCATTTGCTGCAACTGCTTTGACATATCTTCCAGGTCAAATTGGCCTTTCTGGATTTTCTTGGCGAGCGCTTCGGCTTCTTCCTGATCAATCGTCTCGGCGGCTTTTTCAACCAGGCTGACGACGTCGCCCATGCCCAAGATACGGTTGGCGATGCGTTCTGGGTGGAATTCCTCTAATTCGTCAAGTTTTTCGCCGACGCCGATCAGCTTGATCGGGCAACCGGTGACCGCGCGCATCGATAGCGCCGCGCCGCCGCGCCCGTCGCCATCGACCCGCGTTAACACGATGCCCGTCAATCCAGCGGTTTCGTGAAAACGTTCGGCGACGTTGACCGCATCCTGACCGGTCATCGCATCGGCGACGAGCAATGTTTCGTGTGGATCGACCGCCGTGCGAATTTGCGACATTTCGCCCATCAAGGCCTCGTCGATACTCAACCGGCCGGCGGTGTCATAAAGAACCACGTCGTAACCGCCTAACCGGGCCGCCTCCAAAGCGCGCTTGGCGATATCGACAGGACCTTGTCCGGGGATGACCGGCAAAGTTGCGACCTCGGCCTGCTCACCAAGAATTTTTAACTGTTCCTGGGCGGCGGGACGTTGGGTGTCTAACGACGCCATCATGACTTTCTTGCGGTCCCGGGTTTGCAAGCGAAGGCCGATTTTGGCGGCCGTCGTTGTTTTGCCCGACCCCTGCAGACCCACCAGCATAATGCCCACTGGTGGGACCGCCATCATGTTCAATTCTTCGGCTTCGCCGCCAAGCATTTCGATCAGCGCGTCATTGACGACCTTGATGACCATTTGTCCGGGGGTGACCGAACGCAAGACATTCTCGCCCATAGCGTCGGCTTTCGCCTTGGCAATAAAATCGCGGACGACGGATAACGCGACATCGGCTTCCAACAATGCTACCCGCACGTCGCGCAGCGCCGCGTCGACATCGGCTTCGCTCAGCGCGCCGCGCTTTCTCAAGCGGTCGAATACGTCGGATAAACGTCCTGTCAGCGAGTCGAACATCGTCGTTTCTTTGGTCCTGCTGTCGCGTCAAGCCCCGTATCAAACGCCGCTCAAACACAGACGGCACCAGTGCGCGAAACTCGCGAACTGGCGGAGCCCCTTGGGGCCGGCAAATACAATCTGCCTGAATAATTGCGGCTTTTACGCCCCGTCTGGCGACAAGTCAAGCCATAGCCGTGTTCTGCGGCGTGCTCGCTCCGTCGCCTCAATGCCGCCTCAGAACCGACAAATTACCCCTTAATAGCAAGGCTCTTTAGAGGCATAAATAGTAGATAATAGCATTAAAGTAGTGTAATTGTGAATATGGAAATTGCATGAGATGCTTGAAGGGGTAAAGCCCGCGATTGACCCCGTGGACGAAATCGACGGCCATGTTGGCTGCTGCATTGCGCGACGCCGTGAATTTCTGAATCTCATCTATGAAAGACCTTCGCCGGTAGGGTGGGCGGTTTTGTTGGTCTGATCGTGCGGTTCGAAGCCAGTGAACGCCGAATTGACCCAGGGATGTTATTGGATATACAGGATAGTGTCGGGCAAATCCGTTTTGGATTTCTTTGACAAAAACGCGCCTTGTAGGCAATTACGTGCGGAATTTGTCGCGTGAAGACGCCGCTTTGATGCGAGAATGGCGTATGGACCCTGAGTCCATGTCGCTGGCGCAGGCAATTTGGGCGATCTTCGATCCTAAAACTCGGCGAAAAATTCTTAATATGATCCAAGCGATGTCTCGGTCCACTTCGGGAAATAATGACCCGAACCGCCCGTGTCCGGCTGCGCTGAATACCCAGGACGCCAATTCCGGTGGACATTTTAAGGTCAAGCGCCATATAACGCCGCGACAACGCGGAAGTACCGGTATGGTTCGATTTTTAAAAATGAACGGGCTTGGGAACGACTTTGTCGTTATCGATAGCCGAACGAAAGATCCAGGGGCGGGTGAGCGCGCCCGTTGGCCAGCTCCCCTTGCGCGGGATTTGGTGCGGCACCTTGCGGATAGGCGGCGCGGCGTTGGGTGTGATCAAATAGTGGTTATTGAAGATTCTAACATTCCGAAGGCGGCGGCGTTTTTGCGATTTTTGAACGCGAACGGTAGCGAGGCGGGCGCGTGCGGCAATGGCGCGCGCTGCGTTGCGGCGCATTTGATGCGGGAATCGGGCGACGACTGGGTTATGGTGGAGACCCAGGCGGGGTTGTTGAGCGCCGAAATTTGTGCCGATGGCTCGGTGTTGGTTGATATGGGGCCCGCGCTTATGAAGTGGCGCGAAGTTCCGCTGTCCCACGATATGGACACGTTACATCTAAATTTGTCTGTTGAAGGTTTGTCGGATCCCGTCGCGGTCGGCATGGGAAATCCCCATTGTGTGTTTTTTGTCGATGACGCCGAGTCTGTTGATATTGAGATGGTGGGACCCAAAGTCGAAACATCGCTAATATTCCCAGACCGCACAAACGTTGAATTCGTGACAATGCGCGACCGTGCGACGCTGCGTATGCGGGTCTGGGAACGCGGTGTCGGTGTGACCGAGGCGTGTGGGTCGGGCGCTTGCGCCGCTGTGGTGGCGGCGCATCTGCGCGGTCTTTGCGAACGAACTGCCGAAGTGCAACTTGATGGCGGGTCGTTGTTTGTCACCTATCGCGATGACGGTCGGGTTGTATTGCGCGGCCCCGTTGCCTGGAGCTTCACTGGAGAAATTGATGTTGGTGAATTTGATGTTTCCGGAGGGTCGCCGGCATGACGGATCGTAAATCGGACATCGTTACGTTTGGATGCCGACTCAACGCTTATGAATCCGAGGTGATACGGGAAATAGCGGACGTTCCCGGTGGTTCCGGCAATCGGGTGATATTTAACACCTGTGCGGTGACTGCTGAAGCGGAGCGCCAGGCGCGCCAGGCGATCCGCCGCGCGCGCCGCGAACGGCCCGATGCGGAAATCATTGTGACCGGGTGTGCGGCGCAGATCGACCCAGCCCGTTACGCCGCCATGCCCGAAGTTGATCGGGTTCTGGGTAATACTGAAAAACTAACGGCTAAAGCGTATGCGGATTGTGAACCCGTGGTGGTGAGCGACATCATGTCCGCAACAGAAACGGCGGGACATTTGATTGACGGGTTCGATGGGCGCGCGCGGGCGTTCGTCCAGGTTCAGCAAGGTTGCGATCACCGCTGCACTTTCTGCATTATTCCCTTTGGGCGCGGCCCCAGCCGGTCTTTATCGTTTGAGGTCATAGCGGCGCAGGTTGACCGCTTGCTCGACAACGGCGTGCGCGAAATTGTTCTCAGCGGTGTCGATTTGACTGCCTATGGCGCGGATTTTCCGGGCGAGACCACGTTGGGACAAATGGCGCGCCAATTGCTGGATCAGGCGCCGTCGCTTCGCCGATTGCGGCTGTCTTCCATCGACTGCATTGAAATTGATGATGATCTGCTGGCGTTGATCGAAGACGAGCCTCGGTTGATGCCGCAATTTCATCTATCGCTGCAGGCGGGCAGCGATATGATTCTAAAACGTATGAAGCGTCGCCATTTGCGCGCCGATGCCGTGGCCCTTTGCGCGCGCATTCGGGAACGTCGCCCCGACGCTGTTTTCGGCGCTGATTTAATTGCGGGGTTTCCGACTGAAACCGACGCGATGTTCGACGATACGCTGGCTCTCGTCGAAGATTGCGATCTGACATGGTTACATGTGTTTCCGTATTCCGCGCGACCTGGGACGCCAGCGGCGCGGATGCCGGCCGCGTCCATGGCGGTGCGCCGGGAACGTGCGGCGCGCTTGCGCGCGGCGGGGGTCGATGCGGAACGCCGGTATCTGGACGCCCAGATTGGGAAGACCGCGTCTGTTCTGATTGAATCAGATGCTCGTGGGCGGACGGAACAGTTCGCGCCGGTTCGGTTGGAGGACGTCTCTCTGGCGCTGAATAATGAAATTATCGACGTCACTATCGAAAGGCGGGAAGATCGTGAACTCCTAGCACGCGTCAGGAACAGAAACACCGCATGAACGCGACAAGTTGGCTGGGTCGCCTAAAGGCCGGATTGACCAAGACATCGTCGCAAATTGGCGGCGGAATCGCAGACATATTCCGTAAGCGGAGGCTTGATGATGCGGCTATTCAGGAATTGGAGGATTTGCTTATCACCTCCGATTTGGGATTAGACGCTGCGGCGCGTTTAGTGGGCAATTTGAAGAAAACCCGGTTTGGCAAGGAAGTGTCGGATCAAGAGGTCCGCGCAGCGCTGGCGACGGATATTGCCGATATTCTGTCGCCCATCGCCATTCCTTTGGAAATTGATGTGGCGCGAAAACCGCATGTTGTGCTTGTTGTTGGCGTTAACGGCAGTGGGAAAACGACGACGATCGGCAAATTCGCCCGGTTGTACAAAGCGCAAGGTTTGGATGTGATGCTGGCGGCAGGTGACACGTTCCGGGCCGCCGCTGTAGAGCAATTGAAAATCTGGGGTGAACGAACCGGATGTCCCGTGATTTCAGGAAAAGCGGAAGGTGATGCCGCCGGTCTTGCCTATGAGGCTCTGCAACAGGCGACGTCGCGGGGTGCAGATGTGTTGTTGATTGATACGGCGGGAAGGTTGCACAACAAAGCCGACTTGATGGCCGGATTGGAAAAAATAAACCGAGTTTTAAAAAAGCTGGACGAGTCCGCACCGCATGACTGCCTGTTGGTGTTGGATGCGACCATTGGCCAGAACGCGCATAATCAGGTCGAAGCCTTTCGGGACATTGTCTCGGTGAGCGGCCTGGTTCTAACCAAGGTGGATGGATCGTCGAAGGGCGGCGTTTTGGTGGCGTTGTCGGAACGGTTTGGGTTGCCGGTGCACGCCATTGGCGTTGGCGAAGGCGCAGAAGATTTGCAGCCTTTCGAAGCGGGTGCTTACGCTCGGAGCCTCATGGGGTTGGACTGACGATCAAGTATTACCACATGACTTCCGTTGTATCGTCGCCGATTCTGTCATGCAAATGCGCGGATAACTGCCATTCATCGGTTTTCATAAAGTGCGGCGCTAGGGGTCGATAGATATCACGAATGAGCACGGTGGCGGATTGCATGCGGGGCGCTTTTAAAGAGGGTCATGAATTTTCAACCGCTATGCGAAGAGTTTTCTGCTTTGGTGGAATCTGTAGCAAGTGATTTACAAAGATAGGTCGTGTTTGGATCGTGTGGGGGGCCTTTCGCGAGCCGCCTAGATACCTTATATGATCGGGCATGACCGAAAATGCAAAACCTTGGCTTAAACCTACGGTTGATTACGGACCGCTTATTGTCTTCTTCATCGCCTACACGTTCGGGGGCTTGTGGGTCGCGACCGGGGCGTTGATGGCGACAACGCTGGTCGCCATCGTCGTGTCGTATTGGGCGGAGCGCCGGGTGCCGATGGTTCTGGTCGTCACCGCCGCCGTCGTCATGTTGTTTGGCGGCTTGACGCTGATATTCGACGATGATCGTTTCATTAAAATGAAGCCGACGATTGTTCAGGGGTTGTTTTCGATTGTGCTGTTGGGTG